>R25__coassemble_661_pt1 | contig 19796 bp, 19 predicted proteins | sample R25__metabat2_high_PE_055 | metagenome-assembled genome bin R25
CGGCATTGCGGAAGACTTTTAATGTTCATTTAATTTTTAGCGGACAGCAATATTTGAAAATAAAAAGTTTTTCAACATTATTATCCCTTTCATCTTTAAGGGAAAAAGACGGGAAAATGAAGATTTTTCCATAATATTTTCATTTTCTCATGCTTTTCATTATCTTTGCATTCAGATAGTTTTCATTTTCTCATACTATGAACTGGGAATACATACTCCGCATCGTCATAGCGGCTCTCTTGGGAGGAGCCATCGGATTGGAAAGGGAATACCGCGCCAAAGGGGCGGGATTCCGCACCCATTTCCTCGTGGCACTGGGCAGTGCGCTGCTCATGGTGCTTTCCCAATATGGCTTTATGGACTTGCTGGTGGAAAACGCAGACAAGTCCATCAGGCTCGACCCATCACGTATCGCAGCCCAGGTGGTGTCTGGAATCGGTTTTATCGGTGCTGGAACCATTATTTTCCAAAAGCATGTGGTGAAAGGCTTGACCACTGCTGCCGGAATATGGGTTGTAGGCGCCATCGGAATGGGGTGCGGAGCAGGCATGTACGTCATCAGCATCGCCACCACCGTCTTGGTGCTCCTTGGACTGGAATCCATGAATTTCCTGCTCAGCAAATTCGGGGCAAGGGCGTTCAGCGTGAGGTTCACAGCAGAGAACCTCAACGACATCAATGCGGTCATTGAACGCCTTCGCAGGCTGCATGTGGAACTGGAATCCTACAAGATGGAAGACAAGCACACATCCACCGGCGTGCTCTACAACGTGACCATGGAGATGAAAGTGATGAAAAACAAGTTCAAGCGCAGGATTCTCGATATCATGAGGGAATTCGAAGGCGTTACACTTGAAGAGATAGAATAAACCTTTTTAAAACTTTTTTTAAAAAAACATGATGAAAAAACTGACAATCACCATGCTCTTTCTCGCAGTGGCCAGCCTGACATTTGCAGGTGAGAGAAAACACAGCATTCCGCAGCCGACAACGGCCACAGCCACTTATGCAGGAGTTACGTTCTCCATGTGGGGCACCATCGGCGGAGAAGAGGCAATGATGGAGATGAACGGCCTGAATGGGACGTTCGAGTACAACAACATCAAGCGGAAACTGAAATTCGTGTCCTACAACAGAAAAACCAGAAAACTCATCCTGAAAGAGTACGACATGAAAGGAAGGTATATCGGACGTTTCACTGGGACCTACCATCTTGCGTTCGACAAAGATCTTGGAACGGACGTGGGAAGCTACAAGGGGGTGTTCTACAACAAAGAGGGTGGATACGCCAACTTCACACTTCACTGCGACTGAGCACACGAACGGCCCAGCACAAGGATGGCCTCTGGCCCCATATTGAAAAGCAGGTCAACCACACTGAGGTTGGGTCTGAATGAACTTTTGTCGGAAAACACCTGATAATAAGGCTCCGGAATGAATCCGGGGTCTTTTTCTATGCCTACCTTTGGAGAAATCAAATACCTGTAATCCTGCAATTCCTTGCCAGCGGTCACCTCATCCGGATCAAGGAACTGCCCTGTGGGGCGTAGTTCACAGTCGATTCCCATCAGCTCCATGCATTTGTGGATAAGCGCCTCATTGAAATCAAGCAGAAACTCACAACGACGCTCATAGAACGGGCGGAAATCATCCTGATAGTACTCAAAGAAAGGGGTATTGAAATACGAGGATTCAAGGGCATGCCAATGTTTGATGCGCCAATCGTCGTGGTCGCTGATGCGCATGTCCTTCACCAGCCGTGAGCCATCAGACGGCTTCTCCACTGGAACACTGAGCGCAATCGGTCCTTCTGGAGCGTCTATCACGCAGCGGTTTCGGTAGGTTTGTTTGTGGTAGCTCTCCCATTGCTCCACATACACAACAGGATTTGCCACCAGTTTCGAAAACCATTGAACCGGTGGCAAATAAGCAGTACTCAGCAATATAGTGGGATGTGTGTCGATAATCAAAGGATTTTATGCGTCCCTTTCCTGTTTCCTCTGAAGGCTTTTGACAGGAAACGGAATGCGAAAAGGGAAAAGCCGCGGATTACTTGATGTCGCCCACCCATTTGAACAGGCGGTTCCAACGATAAGTGGAGGCCTCAGGGTTGTTGTCAGGCGATATGGAGAGCCAGATGAACAGCGGCTTGCCCACCACATGATCCTCCGGCACAAAGCCCCAATAGCGGGAGTCGGCTGAATTGTGGCGGTTATCACCCATCATCCAATAGTAATCCATCTTGAACGTATAGGAATCGGCTTTCTGCCCATTGATAAAGATACCGTCGCGGCGGATGTCGAGTTGGTTGCCCTCATACGTGCGTATTGGACGCTCATAAATAGCGATGTTCTCCATGTTGAGGTCAATCTTCATGCCCTTGGCAGGAATCACCACCGGACCGTAATTGTCGCGCGTCCAACCGTAGTCGTGGTCAAGCGGATAGAGACGGCCGAAATAACCGTCCTTGATTTCCACGATGCTGTCCACCAGGTCGGTCATCTTCTCCAAGGCGGCCTTCGACTGATAGGTCAGCGCCATGCCGTTGTTGCGGTCGAGAATCCGTGAGCGGTCCTCATCGGAGATGCCCAGGTCGGCGCAGACTTTGTCGGACAAAATCTGACCGTTCTTGGTATAGACTTTATAGTTGAACTGCACGAGCTCCGGCTGCGGTTTCTTCTCACCATCCACATACACCACCTTATCCCTGATTTCAAAGGTCTGGCCTGGCAGTCCCACGCAACGTTTCACATAATTCTCGCGGCGGTCGGCTGGACGGGTGATGATTTTGCCGTATTGGTTCTGCTGTGACTTCACCACTTGTTTTCCAAGGTCATAGAGCTTGTTGAATTGCTCCATCTGCCCCACCGTGGAGGAATCGCGTGTGATGAGCAGCGACTGGTCCTGCTCGTATGCCACCTGGCATCCCAGCTCAAAGCAAAGCGAATAGAAGTCGTTCGGATAGTTCACCGCCACCGTGTCGCCTGCGGGATAGTTGAACACCACGATGTCGCCCCACTCCACATTGCCGAATCCCTTGGCACGGCGATACTCCCACTGAGGCCATTCGATATACGACTTGCAGTTGAGCACCGGAATGGTGTGCTGGGTCAGCGGAAGAGTCAGCGGAGTCTGAGGAATACGCGGACCATACGACAGCTTCGACACGAGAAGATAGTCGCCCGTGAGCAGTGACTTCTCAAGCGATGAGGATGGTATTTTATAGTTCTGGAAAAAGAAGTTGTTGACAAAATACACCGCCACCAGCGCAAACACGATGGCATCCACCCAACTCATGATGGTGTTGGTGACCGGCTGGTCCTCCTTCTTCCACCATGTCCAGTTGATTTTCTTGGTGATATAGAGGTCAAAGATGAATGGCAGCACAAGCAGTCCCCACCAGCTGCCGAGCCAATAGATGAAGAGGAGCCAGAGAATGGCGGCTACTGAGAACTTCACCCATTTCACCCATGCTGGCTTCACTTTCTGCTCCTTACTTTCTTTTTCCTTAACTTTCTTGGTCTTTATCTTGGAATAATCCGGTTTACTTGAAAATAATCCCATTTCGACAAACTTTTATGCTGTTATTGGAGGTTCCCTTAAAATTTGAACAGGTCGTCTGTGGTGAGCAATCCTGTATGTTCTTTCGTGTACTCGGCGGCCAAGACGGCTCCCAAAGCGAATCCTTGACGGGAATGAGCATCGTGTGTGATAGTGATGCAGTCGGCTTCCGAATCGTAGGTGAGGGAATGAATGCCGGGTACCTCGCCCCGACGGATGCTGTCGATACGCAGCTTGTCGGCCGGCTGGTCTTTCGTGCCATCAATGGTCCCGTCTGGGTTGTGCACCTCGCCCACAGTCCAGCCATCCTTGCGGTCAAGCTGGCTGATCACGCCTTCTGCCAATGTGATGGCAGTGCCAGATGGGTGGTCGAGCTTGTGGATATGGTGGACTTCCTCCATGCTCACATCGTACTGAGGGAAGCCGTTCATGATCTTTGCCAGATATTTGCTCACAGCGGAGAATATCGCCACGCCCACACTGAAATTGGAAGCCCAGAACAAGGTTTTCCCCTCTTCCTCACAAGCTTTGCGCACATCATCGCCATGTTCCTTGAGCCAACCTGTGGAACCCGACACCACTTTCACGCCGGCTGCCCAGGCTTTCAGGTAGTTGCTGTATGCCACATGGGGAGCGGTGAACTCAATCGCCACATCGGCGCTCTTGAAGGCATCAGAATTGAAATCCTCTTGGTTGTCGATGTCGATCACGCTTACTATCTCATGACCGCGGCTGATGGCAATCTGCTCTATCATCTTGCCCATCTTTCCATATCCTATCAGTGCTATTTTCATCTTTTTCTCATTTTTTCTTCTGCAAAGTTAAGCATTTAAATATAAAAAACTTATCTTTGAACTGTTTTTTTATGCAATATTAAGGGAATTACCCCCACAACCTGAATATGGAAGAGCTGATACACTACGTCTGGAAACACAAGATTTTCCCACTCAAAGCACTGGCCACCACTGACGGACACCCCATCGAGGTGATCGACCCCGGTCTCCACAACCACGGGGCTGGCCCGGATTTCTTCAATGCGAAAGTACGGATTGACGGACAGCTGTGGGTTGGCAACGTGGAAATCCACGTCAGAGCGTCGGATTGGTTTCGCCACAACCATCAGTCTGACCCGGCATACGACAACGTCATCCTGCATGTGGTGGGTATTGACGATGCCAAGGTTCCCTACCCCCACTCTCCTCAGCGCATCATTCCGCAGATGGTGCTCGGTGTGCCCGACTATGTAAAAGAGAACTACGACGGGCTGGCCCGTGCCGACTCTTTTCCAAGATGTGCCCATGTGGTCAGCAGTTTCCCGAAATTGGTGGTCCATTCCTGGATGTCCGCACTTCAGGTAGAAAGGCTGGAAGAGCGCAGCAAGGCGGTGAAGGAGCGGTGGGAGGCACTGGGAAGAAACTGGGAAGAGACGCTCTTCGTGACCATCGCACGCAATTTCGGATTTGGGAAAAATGGAGATGCATTTGAACGGTGGGCAAAGTCTTTTCCCCTCATCAGCCTGGGAAAACACCGCGACTCGCTCATGCAGATTGAAGCCGTGTTCTTCGGACAGGCGGGCATGCTCAATGACCCTCATGAGGACTACAGCGCCTACTACCGCCAAATCAGAAGCGAGTACCTGTTCATGCAAAAGAAATTCTCTCTCAAGCCGATTGACCCAACCCTGTGGAAAATGATGCGGCTCAGGCCAGAGAATTTCCCCCAGGTGAGAATCGCACAGCTCGCCATGCTCTACTACCAAAACCGTCTGGATATGTCGCGGCTGATTGAGGCTGCCGACAGGGAAGCCATCCATCGGCTGTTGCAGACAAACGTGAGCGACTACTGGACATCACACTACTCTTTCAAGGACGAAGAGTCGCCTCAAAGTGGAAAACGGATCTCACCGGCATCCATCGACCTCATCATCATGAACTCCGTCGTTCCGCTGCTGTTTGCCTATGGTCGCTACAAAGGAGACGATTCGCTGTGCGACCGTGCCTTCGACCTTATGGAACAGCTGAAACCGGAAAACAACCGGTACATCAGGGATTGGGAGAATGCGGGCATCAGTTGCGAGTCGGCAGCCGACTCACAGGCGCTCATGCAGTTGTCAACCAAATTCTGTGAGCCTCACAACTGCCTCAGATGCCGGTTCGGAGTGGAGTATATCCGCCGCACTCCTAATTTTTTGTCTGAGGAACAGGAGGTGCGGGAGAAGCAGGAGGAGCAGGACTGAGAATCTTCCTATAGGCTTCTGAATCAGAGAGAATCTCAGAAGCCTTCTTCACGTCATCATCGTCGATGATAGCCTCTCGGATGGTGCCCGACTGATAATAATAACGGCGCATCAGCTCAACGGCCATCATCTGCTTGATTTCCTTTTTATAGCGATCCATCTCTTTCGAGAGGTTGTGCTCCAACTTCTTTTCCAATGCCTCAAACTCTGGCTGTGCCTCTTCATAGTAGCCTTCAAACTTGGCGGTTTTCTTCAATTCCTCCAACTGCTTCAGCGACAGGCGGTCGTATTTGAACTTGCGTTCCTGAGCCAACGCCTTCAATGCCTCAAAATCATCGTCGGTGATTTCAAACTCATCGACGTCGGGAATAGTAGGATGGTTGGCATAGTAAGTGGACCCCCAGTCGGTGAGGACATCGTCATTCGAAATATAATAAACGATGTTCGCCATCGTGTCGTGCTTCACCTCAATGTCGGGCTTGATGCCGTTTCCATCAAGCACCACACGGCCTGCAGCTGTGTGGAACACCGTGGCGAGACTGTCGGGCGTGCGGCCATCACCACCTTTCTCACGTTTTTTCTTATAATCAATAGCTTGAATGCAGCGGCCGCTCACAATATAGTATTTAGCGGTGGTTAGCTTGATGTTGGAACTGAACGGAAGGTCGCGGGGTGACTGAACCAACCCCTTGCCGTATGTCCTGGCACCGACAATCACAGCACGGTCCAAGTCCTGAAGAGAGCCGGCCAGAATCTCAGAAGCAGATGCTGTGCTGTGGTTCACCAACACACAGAGCGGGATATTGAGGTCAAGCGGCTCACGGGTGGTGCTGTAGCTGGAGCTGCTCAGACGGGTCTTCCCTTTCGTCTCCACGATGGTCTTCCCTTTTGGAACGAAGAGATTCACAATCTTCACTGCCTCTGCCAACAAACCGCCGCCATTGCCGCGAAGGTCGATAATCAGACTCTCCGCACCTTTCTCTTTCAGGGAAATGACGGCTTTACGCATGTCGGACGAGCAGTTTTCTGTGAACTGGCTCAGATTGATATAGCCAATCTTACTTCCGTCAACTCCTTCTGCCACGTTTTTCGGACCCAGCAACCCATAGTAAGGGATGTCGGGAGTCTTGATTTTCCGGCGTGTGATTTTAAAATCGCGGGTGGAATTCTCTCCGGGACGCTGCACCTGCAACACAAATGTGGTGCCCGGCTCCCCTCGGAGCATGTCGCTCACCTCACTCACTGTCTTTCCTTTCAAATCGGTATTGTCAATCTTTTTCAGCACGTCACCAATATGGAGCCCCACCTCAGCGGCCGGCATGCCCTCGTAGGGCTCAGCTATCATCACCGTGGAGTCGGACCGCATACGGATGATGCTGCCGATTCCGCCATATTTGCCTGTTGTCAGCATCTTCAGTTCCTCAATATCCTCTTCTGGATAATAGTCGGTGTAGGGGTCCAAGGAAGCGAGCATAGCATCAATGCCCTTTCCCACCAACGCATCAGCATCGAGGGAGTCAACATAATACATGTCAAGCTCTTTGTACAAGGCATTGAATATCTCCAGATTCTTCGACACCTGAAAACTGTGGTCCTGCTTCTTTTTCTTCGGTTTCTGTGCCGATGCCGGCAATGCCAGCAACATGGCCAGCAACAATATAAAGGTCTTTCTCATCGTCTTTTCTCTTTACTTCTGCGAAGTTACGAAATAAAAAGAACATTGAAGAATCTCCGAATAAGAAAATCTGAAATAGTTTTGTTTTTCAGAAAAAACGGCGCAGGGGGGAAAAATTCGGATGACACCTCCACTTGCGCCATTTTTACCAATTTTTGGGTATTTTGACACATGTATTAACATATTTTCTTTACATCGGATTTACGAAGCTAATATGTAAATAAAATAAAAAGCCTCCCTGCACCATTTTTTTACCGATTTTTGAGTATTGCGACATCTGGGTTATTATTTTACCTTTGCACTGGATTTACAAACGTAATAATATATAATTAAAATGAAAAAGATTGTAATGATGATGTTTGCCGCTATGTTCACCATGAACTTGTTGGCAGAGAACGTGAAAATTAAAGTGACTAACATGCATTGTGAGAACTGCGCCAAACGCGTAGAGAAAACACTGAAGACCAACGAGGCTGTAAGTCAGGTTAAGGTGGATTTGGAGTGTCAGACAGTATGTGTAAGCTATGATGCGGAGAAGACAAACGTTGAAGCGCTTACGAAAGCACTGATTGATGCCAAATTCGAAGTGGAGATTGTCAAGCAGTGTGCAAAAGAGGGCGGTTGCAAGCACGAAGGCAATGGCAATAGCAAAGAGGACAAACATGAATGCGGCAGCGAAGGCTGTGGAAAACATCAGGAAAAAACTCAGGAATAACTATTAAATAAAAAGAAAATGATGAAATTTTTAAGATTCGCACTGGCAGCGCTTGTCTGCCCAGTGCTGCTGGGCTCATGCTCTGACGATGAGGTGGAAAAGAAGATTGAAGTAACATTTTATGCCATTCCTAAAGTTGCCGGAACCCTGGATTTAGCGGCATTGGCAGGTACGTCTGTCATGTTCACAGAGGTTCGCAACCAAGAAACCAAATCGTTCCCTCTCGATGCCAATGGTTGCGCGATCGCCGCACTGCCTATGGGTGTGTACAATGTAGCTATTGAAAAGAGTATCACCAATGCTCAGGGAGAAGACATCGTTATTTCATTACGCATGGAAAACGTAAACGTCAATACTGATGGGCAGAAGATTGAGGGATATGTGAACTCATTGCCAGCCAGTGCTCTGGGTAAGGACTTTATCTTCAGCGAGGTGTTCTTCAATGGCGAGACCAATTCTGGCCGGATGATGCATCCAGACCAATATATCGTTTTGTTTAATCCGACAGAGGATGTTCTGTATGCTGATGGTGTGAGCATCGGTGTTACGATGCATCTCTCATGGCAGAACAAGCAATTATGGTATGATTCATATTATCCTGAACAGGTTCCTATTGGCGGTTTCATCACCATTCCTGGCAGCGGACAGGATCATCCTGTGCAACCTGGCGAGAAATTCGTGATTGCATTTACTGCCATCAACCACTCCGAGGTGGTGAACGGTGAGATTGCCTATGACCATGCCGTTGACTTGAGTGGTGCAGATATGGAAATCTATTATGGTCCTGATGCCAATGATGTTGACAATCCGAGTGTGCCTAACGTGCTTATTACTGAAAACGGCGACTCATACGGCTTCTTCTTCCAGCCGCGTGGTTATGTGTCGCCTTTGATGTTCCGTCTGGAAGATGGCCTGCAGTCCACCGTTGACGCTTTCGTCAATAGCCACACCACTTTGTCGAAGACCCACGTGGAGGCAACCGAAACCACACCGGAAGGAGACATTGACATCCATATCCTTGCTGTCGAAACCGATAAGATTATTGACGGCATCCAGACCAGCGATGTTCCTCAGGATGTGAAAACCCGAGTAGTACCTGAAACGGTTGACCGCGGAAAGTTCCTCGTGAATGGCTGCCACCGTCAGGAGCTCTGCATCCGAAAGGAAATCAAAGTGGGCGATAAAACATTCTATCAGGACACCAACAACAGCAGTGAGGACATGCAGGATGTCAACGAGCGCAAAGCAGCAGGGCTTATCCAGACAGCATTCCCTATTGGTTGGCGAAATAAATAATCATAATGCATTTATCACAAGTAAAAAAAACAATCTCACTGACCTTTCTCCTGCTGTGTATGGTAACCGCAGCTGTAGGACAGTCCTATACAGTCAAGGGAAAAGTCATCACTGATCACGATGGCGAGGCAGCAAGCTTCGCCATCGTCAGTATTCAGAATCAAGAATTGTGCACACTCTGCGACATCAATGGACATTTCGAGTTACGCAATGTTCCAATGGGCAGACATACGATTGAAGTGCAAAGCCTGGGTTATACCAATCTGGAGCAATCCATCCTTGTTGATAAGAACCTACACCTCCGACTGCAATTGCAGAGCGCCAGCTTCGCCTTACCAGAATTTGTGGTAATGGCTAAGAAAAGCACAAAGGGGAAAGTCGTCATTGATGAGGATGCTCTGGAGTATATTCAGCCGACGTCGCTTGCCGACGTGATGCTTCTGTTGCCAGGCAGTGTGTATAAAGAAAATAACCTGACGCAGTTTTCACAAATCAGCAGCCGTCAAGTAGGCAGTGATGCCAACACGTCACTTGGGGTTGGTATCATCACCGATGGTGCCCCCATGTCTAATGACGGTATCCGTTCCCAAATGGTGGGTATCACTGAGGGAAGCAGCAGCTATGATGGCGAAGTGCGCAGCCGTACAGGCATCAACCAGGGTGCTGATATGCGCATGATATCCACCGACCATATTCAAAGTGTTGAGTTTACTCGCGGCATCTCCTCGTCCCGCTACGGCAACTTGTCAAGTGGTATGATTAAGATTTCTTCAAAACATGGTGTTACGCCGCTGCGCGTACGTCTAAAGACTGATTTGAAGAACAAGCTCGTCTATGCCGGCAAGGGATTCCGACTGGGCGAGAAGGCAGGTACGCTTCACGCCGGTATCGACTATCTGCACTCTATTGACGACATTCGAGAGGAGATGGATAAGTTTTCAAGACTTACTGGACAATTATATTATAACAATAATATAAAGTTAGGGAACTACAACCTATATCTCGATGCGCGACTGAGTCAGACCATTACGACCAGTAAGATGAAGAAAGACGAGTTGACGTACGAGTATGATGAAACATATAAAGCCGACTACAATCGCACGGGACTGATGATGAAAGGCTGTATGGTTTTCGGGAAGCCATGGATAGACCAATTGGAACTGACTTTCTCTGCCGACTACACCCGCGAGAAGATCAGTCGTCATCGTTTGGTACTATCTGGCTCCGGGCCCATGAATATGCCGTTGGCTTATGAAGAGGGTGAGCATGAAGGCATCTATCTCCCACGCAAATACTACAGCGACTTCCATATCGACAACCAGCCCCTGAACATATATGCGCAGCTTAATGCCAACTCACGCATCTCCCTTTTCAAAAACACCATGCTCAATCTGGTGTATGGTGCCGATTACACCAATGTCAAGAATTATGGTGCTGGTGCTGTGATAGAGGATGAGACGCGGCCTCCGTTCCCATACGACAATTCCTACATGCGTCCACGGCCCAACTGGGCTATTCCTGCACTGGGCACAGGTGCTTTATATACCCAAGCCGACTTCATTTATGATGACAGTAAACGCAATGTCCTTCAACTATCGATCGGAGGACGCCTCTCCACACTTACTAACCTGCCGTCTGACTACTATCTGCACGGCAAGGTGCTGGCCGACCCACGTGTCAACCTGTCCTATACGGTTGGGAAAAACCTGAAGAACACTTTCAGGACAGGCTTTGGCACGGAGAGCAAAAATCCAACGCTCGACTATCTCTACCCTGAAAAGCTGTATAAGGATTTCTATATGCTCAATGCTTACACTAACGACCCTCAATACCGTCATCTCATCACCTACACAAACATCTATGATGTGGCCAATCGTGACTTAAAGGCCAATAGGAACAAAAAGATGGAGATAGGATGGGATCTTGAATATCGTGGACTGAGCCTCTCGCTCACGGTATTCCGGGAACAATCAAGTGCCGGTTTCGAGTACTTCACCGAATACTATCCGCTGACATACAATCTCTACACAACACTGAAGCCTGGCATAAATATCGAGGGGCGAATACCACAGAAAAGTGACTACATTGAGGAAAAATACAGTATATTCACCACATCGCAGAAAGTCATGAATTCCAGCAAGGTAATAAAACGTGGTATAGAATATCGTCTTATCTTCCCAAAGATCATTCCCCTGTCAACATCAGTCGAGATCAATGGTGCCTATTACCAGACAGACTATGCTTCATCACTGCCATTATATTATTATCCTGCTGTCAAGATTGGCGGCAAGGAATATCCATACGTCTGCATCTACGACAATGGAGCCAAGAACCGATACCGCCGTCTGAACTCAAACATTTGGTTAAACACACATATTCCGAAGTTCAAACTTTTCCTTACGAACTTTTTCCAGGTGGTGTGGTTCAACACCTCACAATATAAGGACAACCACGACTATATCCCGACAGAATATATCGACATGGAGGGCAACCGGCTACCTGTGGATGAAAATATCCGCAGTCAGATTTCTGCCGACGACGGCACGTTCCGCTACTTTCGCCGAACCATTCTGCCTGTGAAATATGCCCGCAACGAGAAACCAATATCCCTACTGTGGAACATCAAGGCCACCAAAGAGTTCAAGAAAGGCACCAAACTCTCATTTTTTGTCAACGGACTGCTCGACATCAGTCCCAAGTACCTTTCAGGCAGCAAGATTACCCAACGTGAATGGAACGACCCCTACTTTGGATTAGAATTGTTTTTTAATTTCGACTTGTAATGTACAGATTATATATCTTTTTATTACTGACTCTGATTGTAAATAATAAGTTGCCAGCTCAGAATTTAGACAGAGTGAATTTTCCTTTGTCTATGGCAGAAGAACGTTATCACGCCAGCAATGCGGACCTGTCTTTAAAGAGCACTCAGGAACTATACAACAATCCAGCTTACACACACTGGCGAAACCAGAACGACACCACACATTGCCTCAGGTCGGCTATTGTATATACCGGCCTAAGTGGCGCCGACAGCAAGGGTGATTTCATCCCATACGAAGGTGACGGTTCGTACGACTACCGTGTAGGCGCCTATGGCGAATACAGCACATCCCATAGCGGCACTCTTTCCGGACATATTCAGTACGCCCAAGGCAAACACCGTAACATTGGCTGGAGTGCCATGCGACAGCCGGAACTCTATCTCCCCTATATCTCTACCGATTCCTGTGGAGGTGACTTTAAATTCGACAGTTATTATGCTGAAGGCAACTATGGATTGACGTTGAACCATTGGACGTTGGGTGCGAAAGGCTCCTTTTATGGAGAACAGGCATTCCGATTGACCGACCCCCGTGCATTGAACAATACAACATGGCTCAGATTCAATGTCGGTGTGGCACGTGAGATGAATAACCATCTGCTGATGCTCGATGCGGGATATGGCCGGAACAAGCAACACATGCAGTTGCGCTACTGGCGACCAGGACAACAGGACCGTTTCTTCGTTTGCTATGGGTTTGGTCTTTACGACACCCGTCAGAGTGCCGTCTCGTTTGGTAAGTCGCGCATGTATTATGTCAATGAATATAATGCCAGATTACAGTATCTGTCACCTCAAAACAAACCCTTGCGCCTTCATGCATCGGTGGCCTATGCCTATAATCAAATGCAGACTGAGGAGAGTGATATATACAACCTGTATGAATCAAGCACCCATAGCTTCAGCCCACTTTTTCGCCTGACCTATTGTCCTTCAGATAAGTGGTCATACGAACTCATGGGAGCTGCAGACATTAAGTCACGGAAGGGCTATGAGAACATTATTGAAGAATATCTCATTGATAAGGGGAACAATATCTATGACTTCCGCACCATCGACACTCGTCAGAACTATGACAGGAACACACATCAACTGACCGTTGCCATGAAGGCATCACGGCGGATGTGGAATATGGTATGGGGCTTGCAGGGCGGACTGACATCCAACAATTACGAAGAAACATACAAATCAGGCAATTATCGCATCAAAGTCCAATCCCTGACACCTCATGCCAAACTTTCAGCCAACTGGCAAGGGCGACGTGATGAGATAGACGTCAGTGTTTTGTATGCCCGTCAGAAAGTGGGAACCCACGACTACGATGTCAATCAGCAAAACTTGCAGATAGCTCATTTGGACTTCCAGCAGGCATTCGCACCTTACGCTTATCGTACAGCCGATTTAGATAAGTATGTAGTAGAGATGACATGGCAGCATCAGTTGAAAAGCATAACGGTGGGCGTGAATGGCAAACTCTATCTGGCAAGTGGTCACCGTCTTGATGATGTGAACTACACTGGAAGCATAGGATTCCCGTCAACAGCCCCTATGATCTCACCTGATTCGGACACACACCAAGAGCGATGGGGCAGCGTCTCACTGTTCGTGGCGTTCTGAGACACATCACAAGGTCGGAAAAGCAAAACTATATTTTGCTCTTCTCTCGTCAAAAACCACTTTGGCTGCGCCGAAGTTACGTGCACTCGGAAAAGCAAAACAATATTTTGCTCTTCTCTCGTCAAAAACCACTTTGGCTGCGCCGAAGTTACGTGCACTCGGAAAAGCAAAACAATATTTTGCTCTTCTCTCGTTTTTTCGTAACTTTGCCAAAGACTGATTATCCTAATGCAAGCTCTTTTGACAATGGAAGAAAGCAATAAATTTCTCATTTATACAGACGGAAGTGGACTTACGAAAATAGACGTAAAACTGGAAGAGAACACGCAATGGCTCACGCAAGCTCAGATGTGTGATCTTTATCAGACGAGTAAATCTAACGTAAGTGAACACATCAAGCATATCTTCTAAGAAGGCGAACTTCAGGAAGAAGCAGTTGTTCGGAAATTCCGAACAACTGCCGCAGATGGAAAGTCATACTGGGAAAATATGTTTGCTTTTGGAGAATTGAAACCAATAATGGTGTTTAAAGACCAAGTGAATGTTCCTTTAAATTTTGATGGACATGGTAAACCGAGGAAAGATAAGATTGAATCCTTGATAAAAGAAATTGAACTGGGTTTGTGGGATACTTATCTGATGTGGAATTATGAAGCATATCAGAATGCAAGAAGCCAATTACAATTTGGTCAGATGCTCACTAGCTTGCCTTTAAATATGCAAATGCCAACAAGCAACGTACAGACAGACCCAGTAAAGAACTCAGATAATAGGAGAACCAAAAGGAAATGCTAATCGCTGATAAACAAACGACAATATCATATTCTCCTAATCACAAACGTTATATATCATAATCGGATTAACAAACGTACAAAGTATGACAGAATAGGCATTACAACAATATCTCATCAAGCAATACCCTAAAGAGAACGAGGGTTCTCCAAGTATGGAGCGACAAGGTCGAGCGGCGAGTGGAAATCTAATATAATAATGGAATAAGACGTTTAGTATATATGACAATAGAAGATATAAAGCAGTTGATAGCCGATGATGAGCATCGTACCCTCGAACTGAAAAAAACGACAGGCGAGTTGAAGGACGGTATGCAGTCTGCTTGTGCCTTTCAAAATACAGAGGGCGGATGGCTGATATTCGGTATTGCACCTACATCGCTAAAGATTGTGGGGCAGATGGTAACAGACAACACACAACGGGAGTTGGCACAAGCATTATCTAGTATGGAACCTGTCATTGATGTTAGGGCACAGTATATAGATGTTCCAGATAGTGGCGGCAAGCAAGTGATTGCCTTGCATTTCGATGGATGGGCAGAAGGGCAGATTCCTTACACTTACCAAGGCCGTCCATATATCCGTGTGGAGAGTACGACACGGTTAATGTCTCGCGAGATATATGATGAACGATTGCGATGCAGTAATCCTAACAAGTTTGCTTGGGAGGCACAAGTGGCTGACGGCCTGACAATTGATGACCTTAATGAGGAACGCATCCGTAACGCTGTGCGTGGTGGCATAGCAGGTGGCCGTATTAACGCCTCTGCCGAAAACGACAGCCTGGAATCTTTATTGGATAAATTTAAGTTGCTGAAAGAAGGTAAGGTCACCAATGCAGCCGTTGTGCTGTTCGGTAAGAACCTCTATGATTATCCTCAGTTAATGCTTCGAATGGCATACTTCCGAGGTAAGGAAAAACTGGTGTTCGTCGACAATAAGCAAGCCGAGGGCAACTTCTATGATTTGCTTGATGCTGGAATAGCCTTCTGTTTCCGACATCTTAGTCTGAGCGGTGAGGTGAAAGGGCTGTTACGTGAGGAACATTTGGAAATTCCAATAGAGGCTCTTCGTGAGGCTTTGACCAATGCCCTTTGTCATCGTCGATATGATGACCCACGAGCCACTGTGTCGTTAGCTATCTTTGATGACCGACTGGAGATAACTAACCCTGGAAGACTGCCTGTACCGCTAACTCCTAAGACCATTAAGCAACCACACGGCTCTTACCCCTACAATTTAAGAATAGCTCAAGTGTTATATCTCTCGACTTACCTTGAAAGATGGGGTACAGGTGTGGGCCGTATGGTTGAACTATGTCGTGAGCAAGGTGTGCCAGAACCGGAATATGTGACCAATGGTCATGAAGTGAAGATTGTTTTCAAGAAGAAACACAAAAGTAATTCTGACGAGAACGGAAATGTAAATGTCGGTAGTAATGTCGGTAGTGATGTCGGTAGTCTGTCGGTAGTTCAACTTACTGAAAGACAAAAAGAAATCATAAGATTGATAAAAGAGAATCCTATGATGTCAAGTCAGCAGATGTCGGTAGTTCTGTCGGTAGTTAAGCGAACTATTGAGCGCGATCTCGCTGATTTGCAGAAAAAAGGTGTTCTTAGTCGTGAGGGTAAAACAAGTGCCGGTAGGTGGGTATTGTTGAAGGAAAGCGAGTGAAGAGGAAAAAACAAAGCCGGAACAATAAGGGATATGTGCTATTCTGGGCTTAGGAGTATGTAACTAGTATGTAACTGGAGGCTTGTTTTTATACTTAACAGACATTGAATTCTCCCTTAAATAAGGGGCTTATTGAATATCCTCGGTATGTAACTGGTATGTAACTCACATGTAACTGAACAGCCGGTAGTGAACTCTGGATTAACAAACAAAAATCAATTAACGAACCAGAATTAACAAATAAGGTTTGGCTATATGAAAATTGTTTTGTACCATTGCATCCATTAAGAGCGTTCTTTGGATTTGTGTAAAACGTGTAGGAATATGTAAGTCCTCTCGCTGAAAGGGATATTTGGCTGCGCCGAAGTTACTCAAACTCAGGAAATCACAAATACATTTGTATTTCCTCTCGATTTTTCGTAACTTTGAAAGAATCCGCAGGATTTCTTTGTATAAAGGCAGTTGGGGAGATTGGGGATCTTGAGGGTTACGCATAAGAGACCGTTCTATTTTTACGAATATCAAGGTTGTTGGGAATGATGAGGTTATTACGGGTGAAATAGCGTAAATCGTTGATATTTAGTCTAATTGCGACCGTTTGCGCTTTTAAGATTCTTTCGGATTGGAAAGAATGTTGAGCCTGTTCTGTTACCTAAGTGTTACCTTGGTTACCGCGTTTGGTAACTGGTAACACTTGGTGAAAACATGGAAGTCTGTACGAGATTTCCAACGATTCGGAAAAACATACATATTCTGGCATATTTTGCACGGCTGGGGACGCTCTGAGAATGTATAACTTTGCACCCAAAAACTCAGAAGCGTATGAAAGTAAACAAATTCAAGGTGTTGCTCTACCTCAAAAAGAGCGGATTAGACAAGCAGGGTAAGGCTCCTATCAAGAGCAGAACTTAATACGCTGTTGCAATCCAAGTTGTCTGATGTGCTCACCGATGAACAGAAAATTAGGAAGATTGGTAATATGCTGTCTGCACTGAAGAAAAAGGGAATCATTAGAGTAACTGAAAAGAAGAAGTGGATTTTAGTCGAAGTTTAGTCGAACTAATGACTGCGACATGGCTGGAATGCCGAAAATAAAGGAATATTGACGCATAGTAATACACATTTGTTTAGTCGAACTTCTGACTTGAAATTAAGTCGAAGTTATACGGCAGTCATGTACAAAAGATTGCCTTTATTTTACGGTCATTCTGCGTTAATTCTCCAAAATCCGTCTTTCGTTACAAGCTTTTTTCGTAACTTTGGCTGCGCCGAAGTTACTTCCACTCGGAAAAGCAAAACAATATTTTGCTCTTCTCTCGTTTTTTCGTAACTTTGCAAAAGTTTTCTTAAACGGCACCTGACATGTTGCGTACATTCCATGCTAAAGTTCCGGCAACGACCTGGATTCTTCTTGCAGCCCTCTTTTTTCTGGCGGGCTATTCAGCATGGTTCAAGCAACCCGTCATCCTTCTTGTGGCACTCCTTCTGCTGGTCGTCATCATCGAACGCTTGATCCACACGGAATACGTAATCGGCAATGGCAAACTGCTCATCCGCAAGGGACGGTTCTCTAAGGAACAAGCCATTCAGATTGCCGACATCACATCCATCGAGCAGGTGCAAGGCATGAGAATCGGAGGCAAGGCTCTTTTTTCATACCTTGTCATCAACTGCAAGGAAGGCCGACCAATCGCCGTCATTCCGAAAGACGAAACAGGATTCTCGCAACAAATCTACAAACAACACCCAAACCGATTATAAACAAACATAGACATGAGAAAGTTTTCATGGATAATGCTCACATTATTCGTTTTTACAACGTTTTTGGCAAACGCACAGGTGAATGATGAGTTGCCAGACCTCAATGTGAGCTTCCCACAAAACATATACGAAGACTCTGCAGCAAATTCCGCGGTTCCCGCACCCGTGGAAATCGACAGAAACGCATGGAACTACAAGCTGCGCGAACGCATGAAGCCACTGGTGGCAGAAGCCAAACGCAGCAAGTTCACAACGGGCATCTGTGTCTATGACCTGACGGGCGACTCACTGCTTTTTGAATTCAACTCACAGAAACTGTTCAGACCGGCATCCACACAGAAGCTGCTCACCTCCATCAGCGCCCTCGACAAGTTCGGCAAAGACGGGGAATACAAGACCAGCGTGTATGTGGACGGACGTATCACCCACGACCAAGTGATGAAAATCAACGAGCGCATTGTGCTGGAAGACCACTACAGCGACACGCTCGGTGAGATTGTGAAGACAGAAATCATCGATTATGACACCACCTACGTCTATAAAGACGTCCTCCACGGCAACATCTATGTAAAGGGTATGTTTGACCCACTCTTCACCACCGATGACTTCCATGAGCTGGTCAAAGCCATCGGAAAACTCAATTTCGAGGAAATCGACGGAGAACTCATCGGCGACGTCAGCATGAAAGACTCGCTGGTGTTCGGAAAAGGATGGTGCTGGGACGACATGCGGTCGTCGTGCGCCCCTTGGCTATCGCCTCTCCTTTTCAATGAAGCCAACAGGCTCAACTCAAAGGCCGACGTCTATATGAAAGATCCTGACACATACTTCCTCGACAACCTCGTGAGCGAGCTGGCCAGCCTTGGCAAGGAAATACGGAAAGACCAAGTGAGGCTGAGCTTCCAACGCACGGATGCAGAGAAAGGACACCGGGTGTTCACCAAAACCCGCACCATAGAGGATGTGCTGCAACGGATGATGAAGAAGAGCAACAACCAGTTTGCAGAGTCCATGTTCTACCTGTTGGGCTACGACAACGGCAGTCTCGACCACCCCACAACCGCAGAAGATTGTGCCGAACAAATCAGAAACGTCATGCGCAAGGCCGGGTGTAACGAGGTGGACGAAACCAAGATTGCCGACGGAAGCGGACTTTCCATCTACGACTACGTCACAGCAGAGAACGAGGTGCTGATGCTCCGCTATGCCTACCACAACAAACACATCTATAAACCCCTCTATGAGTCTCTCCCGATTGCAGGAGTGGACGGAACCATCAAAACCAGAATGAAGACTGGAAGCGCATACAAGAACGTACGCGCAAAAACCGGAACCGTCAGCGGCGTATCTACCTTGGCAGGATATGTGAAGGCATCAAACGGCAACATGCTGGCCTTCTCCATCATGAACAATGGTGTCTCTTCATCCGCAGTTGGAAAAAACTATCAGGACAAGGTGTGCCAGGCACTGGCTAAGTAACGATAAAAAAATAACTTACCTCATTTTTGATATGACCAAGCAGAATGTCTTCCTTTCATCTTTTGGGCTGTTTTTGCCCCTTTTCTCAGTCATGATGCACGCATCACTCCTTCGAAAACGAACAAAAACATCTCCAAAACATGAAAAAACTGAGGCAATTTATTTTT
>R25__coassemble_663_pt1 | contig 19763 bp, 17 predicted proteins | sample R25__metabat2_high_PE_055 | metagenome-assembled genome bin R25
GCCTTGCGGCATTGGTGTTTGAGACCAACGCGTCTACCAATTCCGCCATCTGGGCATGCGCAATGATGAATTGCGGATGCAAAGTTAAGGATTATTTTAGAAACCGCAAAAAAAAGTGACGGATTTTTAGAACTTAAGGGAATAAAGAATCCACTTAAGGAGATGTTTTGATGGAGATTGGCAATAATTTGGGTCGGAATTCAGCGCTTTTCGAACTGGGCAGCAACTATATCCGTTCAAGAAATCCGGTTCATAAACGCAGTGAGGAGGGCCTTGTGGTGACCTTTCAGGATGATGTGGTGGTTGCCGATGGGATTGGTGAGGAAATAGTTGGCCTGGGCTGCATCATGAAGCTGGATTCGCATCTGCGTGCGGCATAAGTCGGCTTTATGCTCACAGCCGATGAGGGTGCCTTCTTCCACAAAACAACGGGAGAGGTCGGCCGACACCTTGAACACCGTGACAGGACCCGGATTCACCCTGCCGCTCACCCCGATGCCGATACCCGACTCAAAATGGGTGTCAAGTTCATAACCGTCCAACATGCTGAACGGAATGGTGCAATGCGCAAAGAGCAGCTCACCGCTCTCAGGGTTGATTGTAGAAGGATTAGACTGGAAGCCCGGCATTCCAGTAAGCGAGGCAGCAATGACCATGGAGATGAGTGCCGGTACGTCGCCTTCGCATCCCGCCACAATCCCTTCGGAATTGAGTCTGGCCAAAGCCAGACATCCTGTGTTGTGAACAGCCGTCAGCAAGTCAAAACAGCGGAGAGTGAACCCATGCAAGGCATGACGGCCAACAAGGGATTTCAACGCATGGTAGATGCGGCTGGCACCTGGCAGGGCTGTTTTCAAGCAGTCCGGACAGTCGATGCCCTCCAGGCATCCCTGCCCTGCTTCCCCAACGGCATCAATCAACTCCTTCATCGGAATATGCACCAAGGTGGCTCCAAGCATACGCTGGACACAGCCATCGTCCACCCCACTTGAAATCAACCAGTCGGAAGGCTCTCCAATCACACCCAGGCGTTTTCCACGCAGACAGCAGACCGCCTTCTCCACCTTCAGAAGCATACAGATCCGCAGACTGATATACTCGGCACTGCCATGGATTATCTCTCCTTTCAGCCCTCTCTGACGCAAATAAGAAAGAATTTCCATGGAAGCCGCAAGAGAGTTGCTCTTGCCCGAAGTGAGCAGATAGAAGGGCTGAGATGAGCGCACTTGCAATTCCGACAGCAAGCGGCTGAAGATTCCTTCCGTGCCGCCAGTCCTGACATAGATGATGTTCAGCTGGAAGGCACCATATTCAGCATAATCGCTCCCTTTCAGCACATAATCATCTGCAGAAGGAAAAATATCTACAAGAAAATCATGAGTGGCTTGGGCGACAGCCTGCTGGTCGTGCAGTTCAGAAGTCAGTGTAAATATGGCAATCTCAGGTCTGTTTGTTTTCATAAGCATCATTTTGAGGATTCAAGATTAAATCCAAATCATTCATCAGGACGAAATAAGTTCAAAATATAGAACCACCCTTAAAACTGACGTAAAGATAACAAAAAAGAGGCAGTTTCAGCAAATTTATCAACTGAAAACTGCTCAAACAGGGAAATTTTATCGCCGTTTGAGCAGTTTTCAGATGCAATACAACTATTTCATGTTTGCATGACATCATTTACAACCCACCTTAAAGTAATCCAACAAAGCCTTATAATTATCCTGAGCCGTCAGGCAAGTATCAACCAGATATTCCTTCACGTGTCCCCATTCACGGAGTCCACGATAATAAAACAACTTCAAATCATCAGTAATGATAAAAGGAATATGATCAGCGGCAAGACACTCTTTGAACATGACAAGCCTCCCGATTCTTCCGTTACCATCTTGAAAAGGATGGATCGACTCAAACTGGACATGAAAATCCAAGATATCCTCGAAAGAATGATGCTTCTTCAAATTATAATCATGAAGTAAAGCCTTCATCTCCCTATGGACATCTTCCGGAAACACAGTCTGCTGGCCGCCAACTTCATTGGGCAGTCGCTTATAATCACCGACAGCGAACCAATCTTTACGACTGTCAGATGTTCCAGTCTTCAACAAAAAGTGAAGCTGTTTTACCATGGTTTCTGTCAGTTTCTCTTCCGCATGGTCGATGACAAAATTGATACAACGGAAATGATTGACCGTCTCAATCACATCATCCACATTGACCACCGTATTTATAATGCCGATTGTATTCGTATCATATATATAGCGTGTCTGCTCATGAGTAAGCCGGCTGCCCTCAATATGATTTGAATTATAAGTCATGTCAATCTGAGTGCGATGATAAATGCCTCCTTTGAGCCGACAAGCTTTCTGTTCTCTCAAAACTGCCAATAAGGGAGAGATCCTGAACTTTGAATACTTGCGCACAGGCAAGACGGCATCACAGGGAATGTTCCAAGTTTTACCCGTCAAAAACACACCCTCTATTTTTCCACCCGCACAATAATTGCGAGCCGTTCGTTCTGAGATTCCGAACTTTTCAGCAAACTGACTGACTGAAATATATTCCATTTTCGGCTATCGGCAAATATAAACTATGTTTTTGCATACAAAGATAGTATTTCTTGCCGATATCGGCAAGTTTATTGTAAAAGATCGCTGAAAATTTTTTCAAGGGTATATCAAGCCTGTTATTTGCCAAGTGATTATTTCCCTACTTCCGTCACCTGTCCGTCCTTGCGGTTGGCCACCAGCTTCACGTTGGTGCAATTGAGATTGGCGGTATTCGGGTCAATCTGTTCCGCAGTCTTGTTGTAGGCAATCGTGCAATCCGTGATTGTGATGTCGCGCACACACTGCAACCCACTGATACCGCTGGCACTGATTCCCGTCTTACAGCCACGGCAAACCACATTGTTGATATGGATATCTTGGAACTCAGGCACGTTCTTAAGGTCCTTGTCAACCACAGGCGCCGGTTTGGCATCCTTGCCAGCCGGGCGGTCCACATAATCGCACTGGAAGATGATGGCCTCATCCTTGATGTCGTTCATCACGATGTCGGAAATGAACAGCTTCTCCGTCTTTCCACCACGTCCGATGCCACTCTTGAAACGCAGACCAGTGTCCGTGCCAGAGAAGCGGTTGTGGCGCACCACCACCTTGCGGATTCCACTCACCGTGTTGCTGCCGAGCACAAAGCCGCCGTGGGCATGAAACACCGTGTTGTCCTGAATAAGGATGTCCTCACAGCCGTTGGCAGGAGATTTCGGCTTCATGGCATTACTCTTCATGCAGATGCCGTCGTCGCCTGCATCCACCACACAATTCACAATCAGTCCCACGTTCACGTCGCTGAAGTCAATGGCATCACCGTTCTGGGCGTTCCAAGGACAGCGGACAGTCACCCCATCCACCACCACGTTCTTGCAATTGCAAGGATGGACATGGAAACGGGGAGAGTTCTGAACAGTCACTCCCTCAATCAGAACGTTCTCACAATCGGTGAAACGGATGAGGTCGGCACGCATGCCCTCCTGATCTTTCGGACTTGAAGCAATATCAGCATAACCATTCTTCATCTTCCAAGGGTACCACAGGCTACCGTCCTCAGTGACCTGACCTCCAGTCTCCAGGTATTGCTTCCATTCCACATCGCTCTGCTTGCTGCGCTTCACAGGACGCCACTGTCCGCCATTGCCATCGATGATGCCCTGCCCAGTGATTGCGATGTTCGTACGTTTGGAGGCACGGATACATGGACGCACACGGCTTGAACCGCCTTCCTCATCCACATAAAGACTTTTGTCGGGCGAGAAGCAGATGATGGCGTTCTTCTGCACATGAATCTCAATATTATCTTTCAAGGCAATCGGTCCGGTGAGCCACACCCCGTCAGGCACGACCAGTCGTCCCCCACCCTGTTTGTTCAGCTTTGATATAGCCTTGCTGAACGCCTCGGTGTTGAGCGTGACCCCATCGCCCACACCGCCGCATTCGGCCAGGCTGACTTCGTTAGATGGGATCGTGAACGGTGTGACCTGCGTCAGCGGAGTAGGCAGGTTCTGATAATATCTCCCGTAATCGGTTGCCCAAATGCCACAGCACGACAGCATCATGAGCAAAGAAAAACAAACTTTGAGTTTCATGTTTATTCAGTTTAGCAGTTAATAGTCTTTCCAGTCATAGAGACATATCGTCTCCATCAATAATTCTGCACTAAGTGAATTCTCCTACCTCGGCTTCTTCTCACGATTCCGAGTCGTATTCTACATTTTGCAAAAGTAATAAATAAACCAGAAATCACCAAAAACAAAGTGTCAATATCAAGCCCAATCCACAGTTATTTCACAAATATGTAACACAATACGAAATTTTCAGATTTTACTAAAGTGTCTTTTTCAGCATTCCGGCAATCTTAACACGGAGGTAATCTATGGCACAGCAGATGAAGAAAACAGATATACATAACAGGAGAGCCAGCAATGGAATCATAAATGAGGGGTTATTTGCAAACATCCCAGATGCATATTTCCACAAGTATTCATCCACAACAGATTGCGTGTGTATGATATAGACCGAGAAACAAAGCGGTGCCAGGGCATAAATCACCTTTCTTAGAACCATACTCTTGATAGTCAGGCTTTTGAATAAAAGGAATGTGGCCACCGATAAAGGAAGCACCAATCCGTGGTATTCCATTGCGTAAATATAGTAATCATGTCCTTCCACGTTCATGTTTTTAAAGATGGCAACACCATACATCAGCATGAGTATGAGCACCGAGATGACAACGATCCATGCCATCCGTTTTTGGGAGCCTTCATGATATCTACGGATATATCCTCCTATCATAAACAGATATACAAAAAGCAGAATCTGCTGACCATCCATGACATACCGGCCTAAAAGGAATTGAAAACAGAGGACGAATCCCAATGCCAACGCCAGCTGGTATTGGCGCTGGGAAAGCCGTTGGAGTCCCCACGACAGCAATGGTGCCAAAAGCATCAATGCAATGTAGGAAGTGACAAACCAATAATTGTTATGGTAAAGAGGCGTGGCATGATTCAGCAGTTCGCCCCAATGGAAAGGACAAAGACCGATTGCTGCAGCGAGCAGATAAATGGAAACAGCATAGAACCATGTTGTGCTCCATACTTTCCAAATCCCTTTCAGTCGCCATTTGGCGTTATTCACCATAAAGAACCCAGTTATGAGGATGTAGCAATTCACGCTTGGAAGGGCAATCAGCTTCATGATTTGCAACACAGTCCACAGCAAGAAGTCGCCAGGAGATGATACCTCCAGCGTGAAATCGTCATAGATATGCAGGCCATAGTTGAATACATGGTTCATCAATATGCCGAGCATTGCAGCCACACGTAGTAGTTCAAACTGAACCAGACGTTTTTTACCTTCACTCATATTCCTTTACCTGTGACAGCCATTTGTTCCTCTTTTCATATATCTTTATAGTCATATCCCCGCTTCTCACTCGAACCAATTGTCGCGGTCGAGGTTTCGGTAGCCGATGGCTTCTGCTACATGCTGGCGCTGGATGTGTTCTGCTCCCTCCAGGTCGGCAATCGTGCGGCTCACCTTCAGGATGCGGTCGTAGGCACGGGCAGAGAGGTTCAACCGGCGCATGGCCGTGCGGAGCTGCTCCATGCTCGCATCGTCGAGCACGGCATATTGCTGAAGAAGCGATGTGGTCATCTGCGCGTTGCAGTGAATGCCCTTATGGCTCTTGAAGCGCTCCTCCTGAATCTTGCGGGCCCGCACCACACGCTCACGTATGCTCTCGCTCGGCTCACCCTTCGGCGCCTTGGCGATATCCTCGAACGGCACATTCTCCACCTCCACCTGAATGTCGATGCGGTCCATCAGCGGACCGGATATTTTGTTCATATAGCGCGTGATTTGCGCCGGTGTGCACACACAGGCATGAGTGGGATGATGGTGATAGCCGCATGGACAAGGGTTCATGGATGCCACCATCATGAACGAGCAAGGAAGGGTGAACGTGTATTTCGCACGCGACACCGTAATCACACGGTCTTCAAGCGGCTGACGCAACGTTTCCAGCACTGTACGCGAAAACTCGGGAAGCTCATCGAGAAAAAGGACACCATTATGCGCCAGACATATCTCCCCAGGCATGAACGTGGTTCCGCCTCCCACCAGCGCCACATCGGAGATGGTGTGGTGTGGCGCACGGAAAGGACGCTGGCTGATAAGCGACGTGTCCTTCTTCAGCTTGCCTGCCACACTGTGAATCTGGGTCGTCTCCAGACTTTCACCCAGAGAGAGGGGAGGCAGGATGGACGGAAGACGCTTCGCCATCATGGACTTTCCACATCCCGGACTTCCCACCAGGATGATGTTATGCCCGCCGGCTGCGGCCACCTCAAAGGCACGTTTCACATTCTCCTGACCTTTCACCTCCGAAAAGTCATAGTCGAACTTCAACTGCTCCTCATAAAACTCTTCACGCGTGTTTACCACCGTCGGCTTGGCTTCTTTCACACCGTTCAGGATGTCAATCACCTCACAGATGTGGTGAACACCATACACTTCCAAGCGATCGACCACAGCCGCCTCACGCGCATTCTCCACAGGCACAAACAGCGCCTTCAACCCCATCGACCGGGCCTTGATGGAAATAGGCAGTGCGCCTTTCACCGGCAGAATCGTGCCGTCAAGCCCCAATTCACCGATGAACATATATTGCTCGGGATTCTCAAAATCCAGTTTTTCCAATGCCATCATCAAGCCAATGGCCATGGGAAGGTCAAAGCCAGAGCCTTCCTTCCGCACATCGGCAGGTGCGAGGTTCACCACCGTCTTCTTCACAGGCACGTTGTAGCCATTGACATTCAATGCGGAAAGCACCCGTTCCTGGCTCTCCTTCACCGCATTGTCGGGCAGACCCACAATGATGAAATGCGGCATGGTGCTGTCGGAACAGTTCACCTCCATCGTCACCGGAATGGCATTCAGACCCTGCATGGTCGCAGTAAACAACTTTGAAAGCATGGTGTTCTATATATGGTTTTTCAAAAAAACAGGTTTAACATTCAAATCGCGTGGAGTTTTTGCCACTTTTGAGAAATTCAGGGCAAAAGCCAGAAGTGTCATGCCTCATCGGCCTCACTCTCATCCTCATCACTCTCATCCTTTTCGGATTTCTTGTTTTTCTTCACGTTCGCCTTCACGTCCTTCTTCATATCATTCACCGTATTGCCCCGCGCCACAATCTTGCCTTTCTTGTCGGCCAGCACATAGAACGGCAGGTCGCTCACACCCAGCTTTTTCACCGCGTCGGTGTTCCATGCGTTGCCATCGCACACATGCTCTATAATGAGGCTATCGTTGCGTACTGCTTCCTCCCAACGATACATTTCGTTGTCGAGCGACACAGCCACCAGCTCCAGCTGACTGTTGTAGTCTTTTGAGAAACTGCGGTAGGCGGAAAGGAAGTCCCACTGCTCATCAATCCATGTGGCCCAGAAGCCCACCAGCACGAAAGGTTTGGAAAGCGTGGCGGTGCTGAAGGTGTTGCCACGTGTGGTCTTCATCGACAGTGATGGAAGTGTCTGGCCTATCTCATTGCGTCCGAAGGCCTTGAGGTTTGTTTCCAGGTTAATCAGGAAGATGCTGTTCGGAAAATTCTTACGCAGCAGCTTCACCAGTTGCGTGAGCTCATCCTTGGAGATGGTCTCGTCCTGCACGAAATAGCGGTCGAGCATGTAGAGCGACACGTATGAGGATGGGTGGTTCTCAATGAATTTCCTCGCCACGGCCTTGGTCTTCACGGCAGTCATCTTCTTCGTTTCCTCACGGAACTCATTCAGCAGTTTGTTCTCATCGCTGCCGTTCACCACATAATTCTTCATGTCGCTGGCACTCACGCTGTAGTCCAGCGTCTTTCCTGCATCGACAAAGATGACGTGCTCAAGTGCATTCTGGAACACCAGGATATAAGGCGTAGGCTCCGTAGCCTCACCGCTATAGACGAACGTGCCGTCCTTCACCTCCAATGTGTCGAAACGCGCGTTGGCGTCAGCCTGATTGTAGATGTACACCTCACCAGGCTGAATATCCTTGAACTTGCCCTCTATCTTGAACTGCTTTCCCCTCGGACCACAGGCCGTGAGAAAAGCCAGGCAAGCCAGCGCCATGCAGGTATGTCGGGATGCCTTTGTCACTGCTCAATAGATTTAAACATATCCATGCATGCGGAGAAATCACTGCTCTGACGGGCGCGCATGTAGAGGCGTGGAGCCACACGTCGCAATGTCTTCAGACCACTCTCCAGCAAGGCATCGTTTCCGCTTCTCAATCCCAACAGCGACTGCAGATAGTAGGTCATGCCGTCCTTGTCGGGTTTCGCATTCAGCAGGGTGCCAGCCTTTCCATATTCCTGATTGAGTATATGGGCAAGCAGGCTGCTGTTGGTGGTGCTCTCCGACAGCAGGCCCGTGGCATAGCTGTAACGGCCTTCGATGATCATCACGTTGCCCAGCACCTCATTATAGGTTGGAGACCCTTCCGCACGGCTGAGCAAGTTGCGCACCGACGTCATTTTGTTCTCTTGGATGGACAGCAGGCAAAGGTTCGACGCCACTTCTTTGGATTCCGGGTTCAGCGCCAGTGCCTTTTCCATCTCCTTGTAGGCTTTGTCTGTGTCGCCCTTATGCTGGTAAATCACACCCAGGTTGTTGTGGAGCATGTAGTTGTCGGGCAATGCCACCAGCAGCTGGTCGATAAGCCCTATCCGCTCCACTTCGCTCTCCACGTTGTTCACACGGGTGATCAGCGCGTCGTAGCGGTCATTACCTGTCTTGATATCGCCAAAATACACATAGTTGGCATTTTTCACTGTCTCATAAATCAGATAGGGCGCCTTGTCGATTTTAATCGGAATCTCCACAGAATTGGTGAGCACCGTCTTTCCGTGGTATTTGTACACATAGTCCACAAAAAGCCTGCCGTTCTCCATTCCTTTCTGGTAAACCAGCGTAAGCGGCATGTCGGTGGCGAAACCGTTCTTATAGCTGATAATCCGTCCGTAGCCTTCGCCACGCTCTCCCTGCAGCACAAGTGTGTCGCCGTTCGTCAGGCCGTCCTGCCAGCGGAACACTGGCACCAACTCTGCCACCGTGGTCTTTCTCATGAACTTGGGAGGAATCGACAGCTTCACGTCAATCTGGCAACGTCCGTTGGCAAATTCCACATAAGAGGGCACTGCCTCAAAATGCTCGGCTGTGAATTCTTTCTGCTGGGCGTTCACCAGCATCGGAACTGCCAACATCAGGGCTAAGACAATCTTTTTCATATCTTTCTGTTATTACGGTTTCTATATCAGTTTTGCTTAGTTTTCCGCTCTTTTGATCTGCTGCTTGCTGAAATGGCGCACAGGGAACCACACGGAAAGCAGTCCGATCACCACCACGGTGAAGAACACCAGCACGATGTCGCTCACCAGCAGACGCACCGGATAGGTATCGACGATGTAGCTGCCGGCTGAGCTGCCGAATTTCAGCACACCGAACTCTTGCTGAATAAGGCAGAGAACCACACCCAGCACAATGCCGATGAGCACGCCTGAGATGGAAATCATCCAGCCCTCAATCATGAATATCCACGAGATGTCCTTATTGGAGGCACCCAGATTGTGGAGTGTGCGGATATCGTCGCGCTTGTCGATGATGAGCATCGACAATGAGCTGATCACATTGAAGCTGGCGATGAGAAGTATGAAGGTGAGAAAAGCATAGGACACGAATTTCTCCACTTTCATGATTTTAAACGTGTCGGCCTGCTGCTCATAGCGGTCGAGCACATCGAACTGTGCACCCAGCGATGATTTCAGGTCTTTCTTCACGTCGTCCACGTCAGCACCCTCCTTCAGCTTCACTTCCAGCGATGTGGCCATCCCTTGCTTGTCGAACAGCCGTCGGGCAAAGCTCAGGGAACTGATCACATAATGGGAGTCGTACTTCGCCTGCATCACCATGAATGCCACATGAGGGGAATACAATTCGTCCTGCCGGAAATCATTCATCGGATTCGAGAGATTGATTTTCTCGCCTTTCTTTGGGGCATAAATCTTCACAGGAGTGTCGAAGTCTATGTTCAAACCCAGACTAGTGAGGACGTTGACGCCGAACACACCATACTGTAAATCAACGGCATGAAGGTCGAACACTCCCTCGCCCACCAGAATTTTATCTATGTCGCTCTGCCGCTCAAACGAGTCATCCACACCTTTCACTGTGACCATCATCTGCCTGCCTTCCGATGCCGCCAACGCCTTATCCTCCACCACCTCCGTCACCATATCAACATCAGGATGGTTTCCGATTACGGATAACACCGGAGTGTCGGTCTTGAAATATGTTCCCGACGTCGGAACCACCTTGAGCTGGGGGTCAAAAGACGTGAACAAACCTGCCACCATGCTCTCAAAGCCATTGAACACCGACAATATGCAGACCATCGCCGTAGTGGCTATCGTCACACCCAGCACCGATATCGAGGATATGATATTGATGGAGTGGTGTGATTTCTTAGAGAAGATGTAGCGCTTGGCTATGTGGAAGGGAAATGACAAAGGAAAATGATTTAATGGTTGAAACTACGTTGGGTTGTTCAGTTCTCACTGCATGAAAAGGCAATTGGCATCAGTTCTCTTCTGCTGCTTCAGGACTTTCCTCCCCTACCTCTTCGGAACTTTTGCTTCCAGAACCACTGAGCAGCTTGTCGATGTTCTCCAGATAGTCGAGCGAGTCGTCGAGGAAGAACTTCAGCTCTGGGATGATGCGCAGCTGATGACGCTGCAGCTTACCCATCTCATAGCGGATCTGGGAGGCGTGCTCATTGATGTTCTTAAGGATTTCCTCTGCCTTCGATGAAGGGAAAATGCTGAGGTATGCTTTTGCCACGCTCAGGTCGGGACTGATCCTCACCACGCTCACACTCACGAGTATGCCCCGTGTCTGGCGTGTCTGAGCCTGAAAGATGTTGCTCAGGTCCTTCTGAATCAGCCTTGCAATTTTATTTTGTCTTGTTGTTTCCATTAGTTGTTTGTCTTTAGGAGTGTTCTAAAAATTATGAATATCAAAGTTTACGAATGATTGTCAGACCATCTCTGACTGGAATGATGACCTTCTCCACACGGCTGTCGGCTGCCACTGCATCGTTGAAAGCCATGATGCCGCGTGTCTGTGGGTCCTTCTGGTGGTCGGCTTCCACCACATGCCCGTCCCAAAGCGTGTTGTCGGCAATGATGTAGCCTCCCGAGTTCAGGTAAGGCATCACCAGGTCATAGTAATCCTTGTACAACCGCTTGTCGGCATCGATGAACACAAGGTCGTAATGAAGACCGAGCGCAGGCACCACCTCCATCGCGTCGCCAATGTGAAAACGGATTTTGTCAGCAAAAGGTGAGTTTTCAAACCAAGGGCGTGTGAAGTCCTCCTGCTCATCGTTGATCTCAACCGTGTGGAGCACACCGCCCTCGCTCAAGCCCTCTGCCAGGCACAGACCTGAATAGCCACTGTAGGTTCCGATTTCAAGCACAGTGGTCGGACGGATCATCTCCACCAGCATTTTCAGCAGCCGCCCCTGAAGGTGGCCACTGGCCATACGTCCGTAGAGCAGGTGAAGATTTGTGGCACGGTAAAGCCGATGTAAATAGTCGCTCTCCGGGTCAATGTGGCTGAGTATATAGTCCTCTAACTGTTCGGAATCGATCATGTTTTCTGGAATTAAGCCCGTTTTCTGGAATCAAGCCAGCAAAGCCTCAATGGCCAGACGGTAGGAATCCAGTCCGAAGCCGCAAATCACACCCTTGCAGGCAGATGAGATCATGGACTTGTGGCGGAACTCCTCTCGCTGATGCACGTTCGAGATATGTACTTCTATCACAAGACTTTTAATGGCGCGGATAGCGTCCTGAAGGGCAATGCTCGTGTGGGTGTAGGCTCCTGCGTTGAACACGATTCCATCGAAGTCAAATCCACACTCATGGAGTTTGTTGATCAACTCCCCCTCCACGTTCGACTGGAAATATGTCAGTTCCAGGTTGGGATAGCGCTTCTGCAGCTCCTCAAAGTAGTCGTCAAAGCCACGGCTGCCATATACACCCGGCTCCCGTTTGCCCAACAGGTTGAGATTCGGTCCGTTCAATATCAGTATCTTCATCGTATCACTTTGTTTTTAAATTGCAAAGATAATAATTATTTATGATTAAAACTTTCGCCTTTGGCAATTTGTTGGATTTTTAATGATTTTTACACGTTACAGAAGTCTCTTTTTAAAAGGATTGAAAAAATAGTGATTCAAAAACGAGTGATTCTCAATAAAAATGCGTAGCTTTACAAAAGCAAAACATCCCGGACTATCAATTTATGGACAGCAAGAATCAGGAAAGCATGTTCGACAAGCTCTTCAACAGTGGAAAGACTTTGTTTGAAGACATCAGCAAGAAGGTACGGCAAAGCGATTTCTTTAAGCAAGGGACATGCTACATCTGCGGAAAACCGCTCATCGGAATCTACTACAAAGACCTGTATGGCAGGAAGATTTGCACTTCGCATCAGCGTCACACTTGCATCAGCTGCGGAGGGTTCTGCAATGACTCCGCCATGGAAATCTCTCCGGGCAAATACCTCTGCACCCACTGCCAGCACTACCGCACCAGCCTGGCCGACGCCAAGCACATCATCAAGCTTATCCGCAAGCATTATCTCAGCATCGGTCTGGGCGAAATATCACGATTCCACCTGGAGATGGTGGGGCTGGAGGACCTGCAACGGCTCATGCAGACTTCGGGAGACATCCTGGGTTGCGCAAAGATGACGGGCCGCAGATTCGACATCGAGGTGCTCCGCCATCTCTCCCACACCGCCATGGCAGGAGTGCTCGCCCATGAGATCCTCCATATATGGCAATATCAGAGAGGAATCTTCCCGCCCCAGGATGTGTGTGAGGGATTCTGCAACCTGGGAAGCTACGAGCTCTACAAGACCATCGGATCCCCCCACGCCAAGGCGAAGATTGTGGGTTTGGACAAGGACCCGAATCCCATCTATGGTGACGGCTACCGCAAAATCAAGCGCTATTACGACAAAGAAGGATGGAGCGGCGTAATCAGAAAAATGGAAGGATATGTCCAATAAACGGTTTTTGGCCGGCACATTAGTCAAAATCACTTTTTTAATTTTCACTTTTTCTTTTCTTTTCGTAACTTTGCAAACTGCATTGTTTTACCACATTTCACTTTGAGTCATGAGAACAAACATCATCCTGCTTTCCCTTTTGTTTGGTGTGTTGGGAAAAGCGACGGCACAAAACGAGACCATTGACATCAGCGGAAACAACACATCGTCAAGCTATGTGACCTACAACAAATATATTTCCATACCTGAAGGAAAAACCACAGATGTGCGGATGGCCAGATACTGCTATTTCTCATCCACCATTGCTGGAAAAGGAACACTCAACCTGTATGCAGGAGGAGAAAGGGCTTATCTCGGCACGGAAAAAGGAGCGGCATGGCCCAACTGGAACTCCTTCACCGGAGACATCCACATCCATCCATACACTGAAAACGCTCCCGGAGCCGGTTTCTATGGCGTGGTCCTTGCTCACGGAGGAAAATCCTTCTCCGTGGAAGATATTGAAGGAGGCATCAAAAACGGAAAAGTAAACATTTCCATGCAGAACAACCATGTGACTCTCCATGATGGCGCCACACTCTGCTGTGAGGCCAACACCAACGGAGCAGGGTTCAGGATTGGAGAACTCAATGCAGAGAAAAACTCCAGCATCATCGGATACATGAAGAAAAACACCAGGGCCGCCTATTTCATCCTCGGCAACCTCAACACCGATGCCATGCTGCAGGGAACCATCGCACCCCCATCCTACAGCGACACCCATCCCGTGGGCATCATCAAAGAGGGAACGGGATGCTACTCCATCACAGGAAACAACAATTACATCAGCGGCAAGCTCAGGGTGCTCAACGGGAAAGTGCTCGTTATGAACGACAAGACGGAGGCACTCCAGAAGAAACTCAGAGGGGCACTCGGAGCAAGACCCGACGACACCGACCCCATCGCATACGTCTTTGAGAAGGGAACGCTCGGAGGCAATGGAAACATTGCAGGCACTGTGGACAACTACGGAACCATCGCCCCAGGAGACGGCAACATAGGCACGCTCACCCTTTCCAATTACCAGACAACCACCAAAAAGTCGAATCTCTTTGTCAGACCGTCATCCAAACTCCATTTCAGAATCCAGTCAGCCGACAGCTACGACAAAATAGAAGTCAATGGAGACGTGAAATATTTCAATATCGGTCAGGATTTTTCCGTCAGTGAACAGATGCCTTACGTGGAAATTGAAATCCCAGAAGATGCTGACTTGAAAGAAGGAGATGAGTTTGTGGTTCTGACCGCCAAGAACAAGGACACCCAATCAGACGACTGGCAATTTGAGCTCAGAAAACCGGAGCACCACACATGGGAAATCCTTGAGCAAGAGGAAGGAGGACAATTCCAGCTTGTGCTCCGCATCACTTCCTTGAAAGACCAGCAGACCGGCGGCGACACCCCGTCCGACGACCCAGAGGAGCAGGAGCAGATGGGGCCGCTCTACGACGACGGCATCAGCGACAGCGATGACCAAACCACGCTGCGCTCATACGCCCAGAAAAATGGCAAACACATCGGGACAGCCATCTCAACCTGGAAAAACGACATCACCAATGAAAACCTGGCTGAAACAAAGGAAATCGCCGCTCAATTCGATATGCTGGTGGCTGAGAACGAAATGAAATTCGACGCGCTTCAACCATCACGCAACAGCTTCAGCTTCGGACCGGCCGACAATCTGGTGAATTTTGCGAAACGTCACAACATGATCATGAGGGGGCACTGCCTCGTTTGGCATTCGCAAGTGCCGGAATGGCTTAGTTCCGACGGAAAGAAGAACGACAAGAACTGGAGCAGGACCGAAGCGCTACAAATCATGAAATCCCATATCAACAGCGTGATGGGACATTTCAAAGGGAAAGTGTCAGAATGGGATGTGGTGAACGAATGTCTCGACGATGACCAGACAAACGTAAGGATCAACCCTTCTGGATTTGACCTGAGAAAACAGAGCGTATGGCAACTCGCCATCGGCGACGACTACATCGATTCCGCCTTTGTCTATGCCCATCGAGCCGACCCTCAAGCCAAGCTTTATCTGAACGACTACGACGTGGAACTACAAGGGAAAGCGAAAGCAGAGGCTTTCTACAATCTGGCCGTCCGACTGAAAAGCAATGGAATCCCTATCCATGGCGTCGGTCTCCAATGCCATTTCTCCATCGGCGACGTGGACTCCGTGAAACTGGAAAAAACCATCAAGCGATTCGCAGAAGCCGGTCTGGAGTGCATCATCACCGAACTCGACATGGGCATCCCGTCCACATCGCAGAAAAATCTGGAAGAACAAGCCCGCAACTACAGGGTCATCACCGATATCGTGCTCAACAACCCGAACTGTCCGAACCTGGTGATTTGGGGATTGAAGGACAACAACAGCTGGAGAGACAGCAACCCACTGCTCTATAATGCCGCACTCCAGCGGAAATCAGCTTGGTATGCCGTCAGGTCGGCACTACGCCACCGGACCCTTGTTGACACGCCCATCAGCCAAATCCAGGAAGACCAGCCCCACGACCCGCAAATCATCTATGACATCTCAGGAAGGCAGGTGGATGAAACGGCATTAAAACGGGGTATCTACATCCAAAACGGACGTAAAGTCTGGGTAAAATGAAGGGTGGTTCTATAAATTACGTTTTTACTTACAAATCTCATGGGGTGGTTTGAAATTCGGTTGCTTTCTGTTTGATGCGGCGTCTTTTTGCCATTGTTTGCAGTTACATAGCTCGCTATGCGCCTTTAAACACTGACAAAAATCCATCCACATCAATTCAAAAATCAATCCGACCTAATTTTTAGAACCACCCTAAAAAAAAGCAAGACATGGATCACGTATCTTTATTTCTTTTACGGCATGGGCAGACGGAGGAGAATGTGCGTCACATTCTCCAAGGGCACATGCCCGGCACGCTCACGCTACTGGGCAGACAGCAGGCAGAGGATGCATGCGGCGAAATCAGGAAACTGCAGGTGGACATCGTCCTGTCGAGCGACTTGAAACGGTGTACCGACACCTACGACATCATCAAGCACAACATCCCAGAACTCCCGGACCTCATCACCACACCGCTCTTGAGAGAACGGGGATGGGGTTCTGCCACCGGGATGGTGGCCGACGGGGTGACCCGCATCGTCATTCCAGATGATGCCGAGAGCGTGAAAGCCATGAAAACAAGGGCACAGATTTTCATCGACTATCTTCGGAACACCTACAGCGGGAAGAAAGTGCTCGCCATCAGCCACGGCCTCTTCTGCAGGGTGATACAAGCCGTGCTTTACGGCAAGGAAATAGCTGACATCAAGCCGATGACAAACGCAGAAGTAAGGGAAATCACAATTTGAAGGGAAACAGCGGGATTCAATCGCTGCAGCAATCTCGTCCGCAAAAAGGGAGCGGTTTCGTCAACCGATGAAGATGGTGGTGACGAACCAGAGAATCATGATAACGGAAAGGAGCACGTCGGGAATACGTCCTTTCGACAGGGAGGTGAAATGTCCCCACACTATGGCGGCATTCACCAGGCATAACGGAAAGAGGCTGTTGAAGAGTTGGGGTTCCATCCAAAGAAAAATGAAACTCCAAGCCCCCTGCACGCAGACCACATAGTAGTTCACACGGGTTCGGCTCCTGTTCTGGTGGATATTGATAAAGAAATCCAGTCCACCCACTAAAAACATTGACAGCGCCACCCAGAACGCCCACACCTGTTTGGACGACAGCATTTCGAAACCTCCGCTGCCAAACATCGTCATCTGGTCGATATGGATGGAAAAAGCCTCATGCCCACCAAGCCACAGACTCAATATTCCCCAGAACCAATAAGGGGTGCTCACGCCCAGAATGGATGCCACCAGGCAACGAAGACCAAAAGCCCTCAGAATCACCAGCGACACCCAATACATCGGGATAAGCCACACCAGTTGAGGACACATACAAGACGCCACGCCCAATGCCAAATGAACAGAGAAAAACTGGATGGGAGCCTGCCGCGACTGATAGGCACCCAGCAGAATCAGATAGCCCACGAGATAGCAAACCATCACCAGATGGGGTTTCTGAAGCGGATGCAGGAAGGTGGACATGGCGAGCAGGAGCATGAACGTCATGCTCACCGTGCGGTCCGTATTGCTCAACAAAGAATAGCGGGTGTTGAGCTCCGCAATGAGATAGATGGAAAAGGCACAGACCAACATGCCAAGCAGAGAATCGAGAAACGGAGAAACGACGGCACTGTGGACCACAGTGCCGCCCAAACCCAGCCAACCGTTGAAAATCCATGCCAGGAATGAGAATCCCAGCGCCAACGGCCAGGTCAGCCTGTTTTTCGAATAGGTCTCAAGCATGACGGCTTACAAATCAGCACCTATATCGCTTCTGAAATAACGTTTTTCAAACTCAATCTTCTGAGCTTCCTCAAAGGACTTGGCCAATGCCTCAGCCTTATCCTTACCATAAGAGCTCACTGCAATCACGCGCCCACCAGCGGTCACAACCTGACCGTCTTTCATGCCCGTTCCGGCATGGAAGACGATGGAACCTCCCACCTGGCCGATACCACTGATAGGAAAACCTTTATCATAATGCTCTGGATAACCGCCGGAAACCAACATCACGCACACAGCTGCACGAGGGTCTATCTCGACGGACTTCTCCGAAAGCGTGCCCGTAGCCACACCTTCAAAGAGGTCCACGATGTCGCTCTTCAGACGCAGCATCACGGTCTCTGTTTCTGGGTCACCCATACGGACATTGTATTCAATCACCATCGGATCGCCAGCCTTCGCACATGAATAGTCGCGATCCACACGGATAAGGCCCAAAAAGATAAATCCCTTATAATCTATGCCTTCAGCAGAAAGGCCTTCCACCGTTGGGCGGATGATGCGGTCTTCAACCTTCTTCATGAACGCCTCATCGGCAAACGGAACCGGCGAAACACTGCCCATTCCGCCAGTGTTCAGACCAGTGTCGTGCTCACCGATACGTTTGTAGTCCTTAGCCTCAGGCAGAATCTTGTAGTCCTTGCCATCGGTCACCACAAACACAGAGCATTCTATTCCGCTCAGGAACTCTTCAATCACCACCTTCGCACTTGCCTCGCCGAACATGCCGTCAAGCATCACAGCCAGTTCCTTCTTAGCCTCTTCAAGCGTAGGAACAATCAGCACGCCCTTGCCGGCACACAGGCCGTCAGCTTTCAGCACGTATGGTGGCTGAAGGGTTTCGAGAAAACGACAGCCTTCCTCTATATGGGCTGCATCGAACGAGCGGTAAGCGGCAGTAGGGATGCCATGACGCTGCATGAATCCCTTGGCAAATTCCTTCGAGCCTTCCAGCACTGCCCCTGCTTTCGATGGACCAATCACTGGTATGGCGCTCAATGCCGCATCATTCTTGAAAAAGTCATAAACACCGTTGACAAGCGGATCCTCAGGACCAACGACCACCATGTCGATGCCGTTTTCCAAAACAAAACTACGGATTCCCTCAAAGTCGTTGACTTTTATCCCTACATTCTCGGAAGGAGCAAAGCGGTGCTCACCCACTTTGTCGTTTCCTGCGATGTCGCATGTTCCGGCATTTCCCGGTGCCACATACAGTTTCTCCACCTTCGGACTCTGGCATATCTTCCATGCCAATGCATGTTCACGACCTCCACTTCCCAACAATAATACTTTCATAAGAATGCTCTAAAAATTAGTGACAAAAAATTTTTTGCCAAAGTTACGAAAAAAAACAAAGATTCTCACCATTTCACATTTAGTATTTGTAATTTAGTAACGATAAAATAATAACTTGCCTCATTTTGATATGTCCAGATCGTTTGTAATCCTTTCATCTTTCGGGCTGTTTTTGCCCGTTCCCTCAGTCATGATGCCCGCATCACTCCTTCGATAACGAACAAAAACATCTCCAAAATATGAACAAACTGAGGCAACTTATTTTTTTATCATTACTTACGAGGGAAATTGTTCGATTTCCCTTTTGTCGTCCGTGATTGTTGCAAAATCAGAATTTCTTCCGTAATTTTGCAGAGTTTTTCCCGACAGCATCATGGAACGACTTTGGAATAAGAACTATTGCAAGGTGATGATAGCAAATTTCACGCTCTTTTTCGCCTTCTACCTCCTCACACCGCTCTTGCCCATCTACCTCAGCGAACATTTCGGGGCAACCAAGGATGTGATAGGGGCTGTGTTGTCGGGCTACACCATCGTGGCCATGCTCTTCAGACCCTTCAGCGGATACTTCGTCGATTCCTTTCCAAGAAAGAAGGTGCTTATGGTGTGCTTCGCCTGCTTCTCCATCCTGTTTGCCGGCTACATCTTCGCCTCCACCCTACTCTTGTTCACCATCGTCAGGACCCTTCACGGAGGGCCTTTCGGAGCAATCACCGTGGCCAACTCCACCGTGGCCATCGACGTGCTGCCATCATCCAGAAGGACGGAGGGCATCGGTTATTACGGACTGAGCAACAACTTGTCGATGGCCATCGCGCCTACCATCGGCATCTTCATCTACCAACTCACCCAGAAT
>R25__coassemble_676_pt1 | contig 19458 bp, 21 predicted proteins | sample R25__metabat2_high_PE_055 | metagenome-assembled genome bin R25
TGCTAAATGGTGAAATAAACAAGTCCAAAGATGAGTGAACAAGTCATGCCATTTGTGGGAGGGCAGCCCGACTTCCTTTTCCTCGTCAATGCCGAGGTGGAGAAGGTGGAGCCTACGAGTAAAGTTCTGCCTACTCCGCCATATGAGCAACCGCCATCCCTTGTGCCTCCTGAGTCATTGCCCATTCCTACCGAAAGGGCAAAAGAGATAACAGCACCCTCTAATCCATGAATTCACATTATTATCAGATGACTTCCAATTCAGGCAGTATTACTGGTTCTTCACGATGTTCTCTATGAAGAAACATGCAATAATAAATAGGAAGGTAGGTTACACCTTTCTTCTTGAATATTTCCCGTTCATTAGAGAAAACGACTGTATGATTAATTCCGTAATCTGGCGTTTCCAAGAATTTGGTAAGCGCACTATGCTCGGTATAGTCCTTTCCCGATTTTATTTCCAAAGGAAGAACAGTCAAATTATCATAGTCATCTACAAGAAAATCTACTTCGCCCTTTTTCTTATTGTCATAATAATGTAGTTTGAAACCATGAGCGGCAAGTTCCTGCGCAACAACGGACTCATATACTGTACCAAGATTGATGCTCTTAATGTCTTGCAATACAGCATTCACGTTTAGTTCATACAGAAGATTTGTCAACAGTCCCACGTCATTGAGATAGAGCTTAACTAGCTTCTTTTGATCAGACTCGGCAAGTGGAAAAAGAGGGTTACTTATTGCAGACACCTCCAATGCTACACCAGAATTGGTCAGATATTCAAACTCATCGGCATAGTCGGAAAAGGTTTTTCCTTTCTTGTTTTCTATATTCTTATAGACGAGTCGCTTCTTTTTGTTTTCCAGATTGCTGGGAATGAGATCATATATCTTGCGTATCTTCAGTTTATGCTCCTCATCATATTGTGAAGCGTCAATGCGATAGAGATTGTGGATGTCCCTGTGCGTCTGCCTGACGCGAACCATATTCCGGTCGGCAAGATAATTATTTATTGCTTCGGGCAATCCCCCAACGAGCAAGTAATATTGGAAACGTTTCAACAAGAGATTGTGGGTATTCTCATCCAGTGACCGTTTTTGAATGAAGTGCTCATGTATGTTGTCTATCCACTCTTTACCAATGCCGGTAGCCCAGAGAAATTCCTCAAAATCGAGAGGGTACATCTGCTCTATGGTCACACTTCCCAAAGGTACCGAAGGTGTTTCTGATAAGGCAACACCTAATTGGGATCCACTCGCTATGAACCTATAGCGTGATTCCTGATTGAGAAATTTCAGTATTGTCATCAAATGAGGATAGCTCTGTATCTCATCCAAAAAGACCAATGTATTGGATTTGTCACCCAAAGGCTTGGAGTAATAATTGCTCAACCGCATATATAGGTCATTGGTCGTATGGACATCAGCAAACACTTTGTCACCTTCTTTATCTTCTTTCAGGTTGATTTCCACAAAATGAGGAAACAATTTCTGACCCACATAACGGATAAGATAAGACTTACCTATCTGCCGCGCGCCATTAACAAGCAGAATCTTATTCACTTCTTTCGTGAGAAAGCTTTCAATAAACGGGGTGAATTTACGTTCGAGCATAATTCTATAGTTTAAATCCGATGCAAAAATACAATATTATTTTCTTCCGGCAAAGAGTAAAGCCCACTTATTCCATATTTCCAGAAGCATTTTTGTCCACTTATTCCATTTTTTAAGAGGCTAAATAGTCCACTTATTCCATCTGGCATTCTATAATCAGCGCATTTTTTGTGTGTTTGTCTTGTATAATTCACATCCTAGGCTATAGTATTCGATTTACGCCCTATTTGACTAATCTAACGTGAGTTCGGTATAAGAATTATGCAATAAGCCTGCTCATGTCAATGATTTCAACATTCATTGACGGCTTCTTTGGCATGAAATTGCATGCAATCATCCCGGCCAGCAGGTTTGCTGCGAAGTTGTTGACTGTCCAATGTCTTGTGTGGTCTATCTGACGATGTTCTTCAACTCGTCGTTTACAGTTGCGATGACGCTCGCCAGAGTCTTCTATCACATGTTTTTTCAACTCAATCTCAAAATATTCACAAAATTCGTCGAAAATACAAAATATTTCCACTATATTTGCAGTATACACAGGTGTGGGGGTAATGGTTAAACTTTTGATTGTCACCTTTAAAGTCTCTAAGAAATCTCTATGCCTACAACTTTTAGCACTTTTCTTATACCGAACTCACGTTCAGTTAAGTGCAATCGGAAGTAAAGACGACATGTCAATTGCTTTCATCTATGATATAGATGCCCTGCAGGTTCATATCTCAGACTTTATTAGGTATCAAATAAATCTGGTAACTAATAGTATTAATGCCACAGACAGTCGTAGAGAGAAACTTACGCAAAAGCTCCTTCATGTAGAAATAACTGAGAGACATTCCGAGAAAGGTAAAATTGAAGCAGACTATGTTCATCAAGATATTGAGAGGGCAAAAGAAGGACGAACAAAACTATTACTAAAGCATGACGCTTTAATGCAACAATTGTCACTTAGCATTTCTAAAGACTTATGTGAAAATGGCGAAGCAAAATAAGACACTGCCCGAATCTATCAAGGGAGTCATTCAGCAATATGGAAATGATATTGTCAAGAGTATTAGATTGTCAAACATTCTTGATGATGTCGCTTCTTTTGACGATCTTCCTGCCGCCAAACCTGTTCTCAGGACGTTGTTGAAAGCAGGATATGGCGAAAAATTGTTGAGTGTAAAGAAGGATTGGAATCTGATAGTTAATTCGTACACAACGAAAATATACCAAAACTATGGATTCCAACAGGACATTGTTACATACTTGTTATCATCAATTGTGTACGGACTCGGTACATCCACCGTTGTCCCCAAATATACTTCTGGAAATAAAACCACTACACCATCTTCTACGATACACACTAACAAGACTAATACAATTGCTGATTTAAAAGGAGAGTTGAGTGCCCAGAAGAAAGAGTATCGCAGATTATTAGACACATTGCTGGTTATTCCTGCCAAGACATCTGCATATTACCCGGCATCAGCCATGACAAAACTCTCTCTTGTAGAAGGTAAGATAAAGCTTCTAAGTGACGCTTTAAAAACAAATGATGCTGATTGGTGCATTCAAGAAAAGGAGAAAGTCTTACAGACACATTACAAAGACACCTCATCTTTGAAGCGTAAAGCCTATACTAAGGTTGCAGCTGTTGCCACAACCCTGCTCATTGGTGGAGCGTATGGTACTTCTTATGTGTCATCATTAGGAGATATTGACGCTTTTAATCAGACGGTACAAAAAGGCGACTCTTTCATCTCCTCTGGGTTATATGGCCAGGCACTTGTTTCATATTCAGAAGCCTATACAAACTACGATGCCTTTAACAGTTCTTCTTACAAAGAAGATGCTTTCAAAAAAATGGAAGAGGTCACAGACAAACTGATTGAGAAAGGCAAAACAGATAACCCAAGTCTTCTACAAGCAAAGAATGCCCTACAAAGCCAATTGCAATTAGACATTCCTTATTCTGATCGCACACGTATTCAAGAAAAACTCAATGGAGTTGAAGCAGAAATAGTCAGAAAGGTGGATAATGGAAAGAACACCCTGATTCTCAATGTTTCAGCAAATAACGGCAAGTTGAATGAAGATGGAAAAAAACTATTGGACGAGCTTCTGGAACTCTCTCCAGATGACTATTGGTTGAAATTCATAAAAAACAAGGAACAATGAGCAAGATTACAAAGAAAATATTGAAGTCCATTCTTCTTAGTTCCGTAATGTCACTTATGCATACGGAAGCTAAAGCACAGAACCCATTTCTTCCGAGTTTTGAACCTGAGGATGATGAAAGTGACCAAGTAGGAGAAATCAAGCACCGCATCTATAAGAATGTGGTTAAAATCAGCCCTACAGGTCGCATGTCTATGGTAAACGGGCATCGTTCTCATAGTAGTCACCGCTCACATTATTCTGGGAGCGGTGGTCATAGCTCACACTCTTCTCACTATTCAAGTTCTCACACCTCTCACTATTCAAGTAGTTCGTCAAGTCGTTCAAGCAGTTCAAGTAGCTCGTCTGTTTCTTCTCGCATAAGCGGATTATATTCTGCGCCCACTAAGACGGCTGCAGACTATTCTTTAGGAGACCGGACTATCAGTTCCGGTATTTATGGCGCAGATGTTAATAAACTGGCGGAGTTACTGGTTTCCAAGTACTATTTGAAACGGAATTCTGTAACAAAGAAATCCGGCTATACCCTATATGATGCTAATATGTCGGCAGCAATTAAGCATTTTCAGCGAGATGCAGGCCTCACACCTTCTGGTACGGTTGATAATACAACTTCTATTGCACTTCAGACGTGGGACGAGAGTAAAACAACTATCGATTTAGGTTTCCGTGACATCACAGAAGGAACAGCGGGACATGATGTATCTCAGCTTCTTAAACTACTGACGGCAGCAGGCTATTCTCCAGAATCCTCAAAATTGGAATATAAGTCCGGCAATGCTGTTTTCAACAGTGAAGTGGCTATGGCATTAAAGATGTTCCAAGCATATAACCAATTGGAAGTTACAGGTATTCCTGATACGCAGACCATCACCAAGCTTAAGAATTTCAAAAAATGACACTTAACATTGATAGAAACATATTTTCTGATAGTTGTATATCAACTGTAATATATTGGTTTTCAAACCAATATACGATACAACGTACCCTACAGGAGTCTATAGAAACATTGACTATTGATAATGTGTCAGACGAAAAGCAGTTTCGTCTTGAATTCTTTCAGAAATTAAACGATTACAAATTACGCGAACAGATTGACAAAGAGACCAAGGATATAAAAACCATTTTATACGCTAAGGCGTTTGGCGAATTTGACGAATTGACAGAAGAAGAAATATTAGAATGAGAAATTATGCGCTGTTACCATTTAATTTTATCACAATTTCAAACCACGAAGTTCTGATAAACGAACTGGGGGATTTTATTATCACTCCAATTGGTACAGCACGGTCAATTGTTGACCATACAATTTCCGACGGAAATTTATATAAGTCATTGGTTGCTAACTTCTTCATTACAGAAGAAGTGTTACCGTCTTTGTTGGATATTTATGCTTCAAGGCTAAGGACAAAGAAAGGATTCCTTGATGACAAGACATCTTTGCACATCTTTGTTCTCACCCTTCGGTGCAACCAGAATTGCACCTATTGTCAGGCCACAAGTCAAGAGGAGCTAAGCAAGCATTGTTCAATGTCTATAGAAGACATGACGGCTTCAGTCCAGATGATGTTCCAGTCACCCTCCCCCCACCTAACTATGGAGTTCCAAGGAGGTGAACCAAGTTTGGAAATCGACCTAATTAGGCATGGAATAGAAACCGCAGAAGAAATCAATAAGGTTGAGAATCGCAAGTTGACCTACGTCTTATGCACCAATTGCAGGACTCTTTCTGATGAATTGTTGGCACTCTGCAAACAGCATAACATCCTGATTTCTACATCGCTTGATGGTCCATCGTATATTCACAACAAAAACCGTGGACGAGAAGATAGTTACGAGAAGACCATTGCTGGAATCAATAAGGCTCGTTGTGCCTTGGGTAATGATGCCGTTTCTGCGCTGATGACCACATCGGAACTGGCTCTTGACTATCCCAAAGAAATAGTTGACGAGTATGTCAAAGACAGTTTTAATGGTATTTTTCTGCGTGCTCTCAATCCTTATGGACTTGCTGCCCAAAATGATGATTGGAAGAATTATAACCAAAGATTTGTTGAGTTCTACAAGACAGCTCTTGATTATATCATAGAGTTGAATATGCAGGGATTATTCTTTCGTGAGGAATACGCTTCTATCATACTGAGAAAGATGCTTACTCCATACACTACAGGTTTTGTAGATCTTCAGTCTCCTGCAGGAACCATAAATTCTGTGATAGTTTACAACTATGATGGCTACGTGTATGCTTCTGATGAATCAAGAATGCTGGCAGAAGTACGTGACTTCAGTTTTCGCTTGGGTAAAGTGACTGACAGATATGGGGATGTGTTCTGTGGTTCAGTTGCAAGGAAGATGGGTAAGGTTTGGGCAAATGAAGTCTTGGCTGGATGTTCTTCATGCCCAATTAAAACTTATTGCGGAGCAGACCCTGTACGTCATCATTCTACACAGGGAGACATGTACGGCTTCAGACCTACATCAATGGTATGTGAAAAGAACAAAGCGATTATCGAACATCTCCTTTCTCTGATTGTTGAACGAGGTTGTGAAGTGTTACCAATTTTTAGAAGATGGGTAAAATGAAAGAGAAATTTGAAATAGACTCCAACAGCAATGTGTTGTTTGTTACAAACCAATGTAACAACCATTGCATCATGTGTTGTCAGCCGCCTCAAAAAGGTGACGATTTCAATTACTTTTATAATCAGAATGTCAAACTCATCAAATCTGCACCAAAGGAAACGAAGGTCGTATGTATTACAGGTGGTGAACCAACCCTAGCTGGAAACCGCTTCATTGATCTCATCTCTCTTGTTCGGAATGAATTGCCTTCTACAGAAATTCATATACTCAGTAACGGTCGTACATTTATCAATAACGACTTCACCCATCAACTGAAAGTTGCAGGTGGCGACAAGGTCTTTGTTGGTGTACCTTTACATTCAGATTATTTCCGTGATCACGACATAATAGCAGGTGCAAAAGGCGCTTTCAACGAAACGATGCTTGGTTTATACAACCTTGCGGACGAAGGCATCCCCATTGAATTGAGAGTGGTTGTCAATAAACTAAATTATTATCGACTATCTCAACTGGCAGAATTTATTTTCAAAAACTTGTATTTTGTATCTTGGGTTGCTTATATGGGCATGGAAGATACTGGATGGGCAACAAAGAATGCAGGTACAATCTGGATAGAACCTGTTGACTACGTCAGTCAATTATGTAAAGCTGTTAAAGAACTGGATGATTGGGATATACCAGTCGCTATATACAATATTCCTCTTTGTTTGCTACCGACAGAATATCATCGGTTCGCAGCACAGAGCATTTCTGATTGGAAGACCCGTTATCTTGACATCTGTACTAAGTGCACGGTCAAAGATAAATGTTGTGGTCTTTTCGGGACATCAAAGCATATATTTAAAGGATTGTCACCATTATAACATAGCCTATGGCAACATGTAAATATTGTGGTAAGAGTGCAGGAATGTTCTCCCACTCCCATAAGGAATGTGAAGAGAAACACAACCAGGGCATAACTATCCTGGAAGGAGCTATGCGTTCTTATTTTAGGAATACTACTCAGATAGGTGAGTTTAAAAAAGTTGTCGCTAACGTCTCTCAAACTTTCTTTGTATCTTCTGAAGATATAAGCTGTTCGTCGGGAAAATGTATAGATGAATGGACAAACACCATTCACTGGCCTTTCCATTCTACGCAATTGGCAAGAGTGAAAGAATTTCTTGACAATGTTGGAGTTTCATACCAAGGCATAAACTCTTCTGGTGCTCTTGACAGACTCTGTCAGAAGATGCTGCGTGGTTTTATAGCAGAATACTTCACAAACCAGAAAACCCTTCAACGCGCTATACAAATCTCACAACAAGTTATGAACACGCTTCCCATTTCTCGTCAACAAGAGCAGGATGCTTATTACGAAATGTTAGGGCAGGCAGGGAAAAACTTCCTTAAGGATGGTTATTTGACACCTGCAGAGCAACATAAGGTTGACGAATATGTATCCACACTTGGGCTTTCACTAATCAATCTTCCTGCTTCGCTGCAAGGCACACAAATTGAAGAACTCGGACAATCGTCTATTTTGAGTGACATTCAAGCTGGTCGTCATCCACGATATGTTATCAACGCCCCAATTATCCTTGCTAAAGATGAAGATGCACTGTGGTGCTACAACAATGTCACAATGTATCAGGAAAAAATCAAAAGGGAATATGTAGGGCGTACAGGCGGTTTCAGCTTTCGAATTATGAAGGGTGTAAGATACCGCACAGGTGGATTCAGGGGGCATCCTGTAGAAACGAGTTATATGGAGAATATGGGACTTGGCAGTTTATACGTCACCAATAAGAATATAATTTTCATGGGGCTAACTCGTAGTATCAAGGTTCCTTATAGCAAAATAATTGGCATCAATCCCTATTCAGACGGAATGGAAGTCCAGCGTGACGGCAATAATGTCAAACGTCTTGTATTCCAAGGATTTGATTGTTCGTTTGTGCTTAATATCATCTCTGTCATTTCCAATTAAATCAACGATACTATATTAGATGCTATGTTTAAAGGGTTCTCTTTCAAATATGCAATTTCAATCATAATAGGATGTGTTGTCCTATTCTTTTCGCCAGCAATCTATTTGGGATTAACAAGTGGCAACGGATGGTGGCCACTATTTGCATCTATTGTTGTCGGTTTTGTCCAAATAATAGCAACATCTATTATATCGGGATTGATTCCTGTATCCATATCATCAACTCATCCTATGATTATTCTCTTTTGCCAAATGGAAAAGCCCAAGATGAATATAAGTCATACGGCATTACTATTGGAGATGTCGATTATTCCACAGTTTTGACAGTTTGTTATAAATTCTCATGAGTTGGATAATGAGCAAACTGTTATTGGGATATATTGTAGAAAGAATAAGCTTTTGGCAATACAATTCAAACGCATTTTGATAAAATGTGGTAAGTGCCAGATAGCATGTCATAAGAAAACATAAATACATGTTATCAATTAAAGATTTACGCAAATTTTGCATATCATAAAAAAGAGTACCCTATGAAGATAAAAATCAATAAAGGTAATTTCGGAGTGCCGATGGTCTTTCGACAGTCGTTTAACTTTAACACTCGCAGCAATGGCTCACATAAGGCAGAAGTAGTTCTATCAAAAGACGGAGAGTACAGCATGACTATTGATGGCTCATACGCGTATTCTATACATGATGCAGCTGCTAAACGAAGCCCGTTGTATAAAGATGCCATTGTTGAGGTTTCTAACAAGATGTTGCGGGCCATAGAGGAATGCGATGATGTTTATACACGTTTGTCAAGGAAAACTCCACGTCTAAAACGTCGAGCATCAGTTGAAAGCCAACTGAATAAATTGACTCTAAAGCAGTATGAAAGAGAAAGATTCTCTCTTCCTATGCCACGCAAAACTGAAGTAGAGTCGGATTTGCAGGAAGAAGCAAATCACAAATTCTTTTCTGTCTGGAGTAGCAATTCGTCCAAGAAAAGTGAATTTGTTTCTGACACGCTGGAAGAGGAATACAATGAGCGGATATCAAACTGGGAGGAACTTAAACAGTATCACGAGACAATACAATCATACATAGAAACTCAGGCAAATGCAGAGTTCCTGAAAGAATATAATGAGTGTAAGAAGGCTATTGAGGATGAATTATATGGTGATGATGCCTATGTTAGCCAGAAGTTGTTTGAAGCTAATACAAAGATGAATTTCCATATTCCATTTGACGTTACTTTGGACATCGATTACAATAAAAGCAATGGAATAATTGACGCAACAGCATCTTTACCGTCTTTAATAACCATTCCAGATAAGAAGGCCGTACCACTTGCTTCTGGTAAAATCAGCATTAAAGACAAGCTAAAACGAGAAATTGATGCAGATACGGCAAACACTTTATTGGGCTTGTCATATTATCTTGCCGGACACTTATTTAATTTGTCGGTGAATGTGTCAGTAGTGCGTCTATCCGTGGTGACAGGCTTTTCTGCTTATTACTGGGTCGAGTTTGAAAGGAAGTCGTTTTCAATGCTCTCATTCTCTTCACTATACCCTTTGGAGGATTTCTTTAGCCATCCCAACGTGATAGACTATACGAAATCTTCCATTGAACTTATATCTGAATCCGATTTCAGACAGCGTATTAAAGATGCGATAAAAGTATCTGACCTGTTGTCTCAAAATCCAGATCTCATTGTACTGTCGGTAAATGAAGCTGAGAAGATTATCAAAATTCTTGATGGCACGGACGATTTAAAGCAAGCTGTAAAGGTGGCAAAATCCAACCGTTCTTCAGTAGTCGTTGCTAATAAACGATATAAGAACGTACTTTCAGAAATTGACAACGATTGATTTCTCCCAATCGTCTATATCTGCATCATACTTCACTTTCTCTGCAACAGTTGTTGATAAGTGAGGAAAGAAAGTCATGCCAGTGATTCTTTCGACTTGCTAGACACTATTCACATACAAGTCTTTCTTACGATTACCATCAGTGTTTCGGCATATAAAACCGATACCCTTTTCGTGTCCTTTAATTAAGCACACGATGACCTTAAAGAATGCTTCAGAAACGACCACTTTATTCTCTCCTATGATTTCATGCTCTTGCCGGAAAAGAATTGAACCACAAACAATGTATAATCACCCACCATACATTTCAGCCCATCTACGACATGAGATTTCAATTGGGTTCCATGTACCACTGTTCAAATTAGCATTTTGAGGGCGTTTTATGTCGCCATAAGCATGTTCACTTGTAAGATGCCATGCACCCCTGTTGGGAATTCTATAATCTTTATTGTAAGAAACCACATATGCCTTTCTATATAATATTTGTTCTGATACCCCCCTTAAAGGTAATGGCACATCTATAGGGCTAAAGAGTGAAGAACGATGTGAAAAAGAGACTTCACCTATACTATTAGAAGTTGTTAATAAAGTAGCTGGTCTATTTGTGGGACCACAATGAGTAGTTCCATTTATGTTAAATACTGTCAGTATTGCCTGCAAAAACAGATCAGAAATAAACTGCAAACTTTCTTCATCAGTGCAAAGGTTGGCATAAAAAAGCATATTTTAGCCTAAAAAACTTCTTTTTTACGTTTTTTTGAACGTTTTTTCTATGTTATGTTTTATTTTGTGTAATTTTGCAAGCAAAATTTCGAAATGGATATAAGGGAGCAGATTAACAACATTATTGAGCCAAGAAACGAGAATCTATATTCTCGTATATACGATTGGCTTATGCTTATCGCTATCGTGATAGGCATTTTTCCATTGATGTTCCGAGAACAAAGTCGGTTGTTCTGGTTTTTTGATTTGATTTCTGGTTGCTGTTTCATTATGGATTACATATTTAGGTGGATAACAGCCGACTTGAACTCTAATAAGAATAGAGTTGCAGCGTTCCTTTTATACCCCATCACTCCCATGGCTATTATTGATTTATTATCAATACTCCCGATAGTAAACTTACTCAATCCGACTTTCAAACTTATGCGTGTTTCACGCCTTTTGAAAGTTCTTAGAGTCGTAAAGTTTATTCGTTATTTTGAGCCACTGGAAATAATCCTTTCAGTTGTTCGTAAGCAAAAGAAAGTTTTGTGCACCGTCCTTTCTTTAGCTTTCTTCTATGTTTTTATTACTGCTTTAATCATGTTTAATGCAGAAGAAGATATCAACCCAGAAACTGGGCAGTATCTTTTTGAAAACTTTTTTGATGCCTTTTATTGGGCTGCATGTACATTGACAACAGTAGGATATGGAGATCTTTATCCTATTTCTGACTTAGGAAGAGGTATTAGTATTATGTCTTCAATGGTTGGTATAGCTATTATTGCCTTACCTTCGGGTATCATTACCGCAGGCTACATGGATGAACTAAAAAAACGAAGAAAGCAAAAAATTCAAGCAAGTCATTAACTTATGGCATACCCCAGCCAGTATTCTTCTCTGTGCCGTCCCAGTTGGTAAGCTCACCGTTGGAGCCGCCGCCACCTGTACTGATACCGCCTCTGCCGCCAGCAGAGAGGAGTAGATTCGCCATCAAATCTTTGGAAACTGTCATCGCGTCACAAAGCTGCCTGGTGCGTAGTGCTGTAAGATTAGCCTTTGAGTCAGTAATGCCAGTCCATGACATATTCTCTAACAGGTAGGCGGCAGCCATTCTGCGTTGCTTTCCGTCAGTCGGGTCAAGGCCATACCTGAATGCTTTTGCAATGATGCCCCATGCTACAGAGTTACCTTGCTTTGGCTGGAAGTCGTTCTCCTTTAGTGTACCGACACTCATTTCCATCCATCGTCATATTTTCGAGGGAGTGTTCAAGCACGCCGGACAGCTGCGCAATTACGACATTACGAAAAAGGAATTGGTGTTACGTGGCGATACGGTACTCTATGGACGGAGTCAAGACTTGCGAATGGCTCTGGAGTATGACATGGAGCAAGAACGACAGTTCGATTATAGCGGATTAAACATGGGCCAGGTGGTGGAGCATCTCGCAAAGTTTGTGTCTGGTATCTGGCAGATACATCCTTTCCGAGAAGGAAACACGCGAACGACGGCTGTTTTCACCATTAAGTATCTGCGTTCCATCGGGTTCGACGTTACCAATCACCTATTTTCCATGCATTCGTGGTATTTCCGAAATGCGCTTGTACGGGCCAATTACCAAAATATAGCCAAGGGGATTCAGCGTGACACCCGATTCCTGGAACAATTCTTCCGAAACCTGCTGATGGGCGAAAAGAACGAGTTGCGCAACCGTTATATGCTCGTTAATCCGCCAGAAGAACTTGCAGCCCCTGCAAGCACCCCATCAAGCACCCCCGCAAGTAGCCCATCAAGTGCTGGTGTTCCATTCACGACCGACAATGAGAATATTTTGCGGTTGGTCAAAGCTATTGGCCATCGCCAGCTCTCCGTAAAAGAGATGCTTGCTGCCGTTGGTCTGAAAGACCGAATGAATTTTATGGAGTATTCTCTTACCCCGGCAATGGCTGAAGGGTTTGTCTGCCTGCTCTATCCAGACAAACCCCGACATCCAAGGCAAAAGTATTTGCTGACCGTCAAGGGCTTCGCCCTCTATAATGAACTGATAAAGGATGCGAGCAACTGAAGCTGGAAATTGGGGCGCATGTCAAAGACACAATGCTCAATTTGGTTGTTTGGCTTTCTTTCGATTGGTTATTTGGCAAAGTGCTGCTCGGTTATTTAGGACAAATATGTTCGGTCATTTGAGATGGTTTTATTCGGTGATTCGTGATTGACGCATAATTAGTTCCAAGCCAGGTGACACCCTACTGGTATATTCTTTTTAAACTAACAAAGTTACCATGGGCAAATTTTTTATACACTTTGTGTATAAGCAAAATAGACTCAAAAAATAGTATCGAAAAGTTTTGGCTAATCGTCTGGAAACATGTAACTTTGCAACAAATTTTACAAAAATCCACAATAACAGCAGTAATGCAGAGACAGAAATTCAACATATTAGGCGGACTGAACATTCAGAGCACATGGTGCCTTGAATGCGATTCCTATATGCATACGTCAAGCATTGCCGCACCACGCTATTCAGACAGGAATACTTTGAATAACTTGCTCACGCTCGCCAAAGCACAAGCTCGTTTGTTTTGGTCTCGCTTATTCGCAACTTTCCATATTGCACGAGGAGGGAGTGGATTACTCCTGACGTAATTGTACGTGCAAACACGAGATTAACGAAGTGGTTGGAAAGTCAGCAATGCTTTCCAACCATTTTTCGTTTTAATAATTCGCTCACGCTCTGCCAAACCATGAGCGAGCTCATCTCGGCCCTCGCTTAATCGCGAATTTGGATAATTCGCTCACGCTCGGCCAAACCATGAGCGAGCTCATCTTGGCCCTCGCTTAATCGCGAATTTGTGCCTATCACAACCATGAACACTGTCGACTTACCACCGACAAGACTTCTCCTCATCGGCCTGGCCTACGGCACAACAAATAGTCAATCAATTATTAACCGCGCAGCGATGCGCAAAAACAAGAAGGAAAAAATGTTAGAATTCAAAAAGTACAGCTCCATCGAGAATTCCTTCAACAGAGAGTTCATGGAGCGCATCGTGGCAGAGATGCCAACCGATTTGAAATATGTGGTACAGGAAAAGGTACATGGTGCCAACACCAGTTTTCTCTGTGACGGAGAGAACGTAAGATTTGCAAAGCGTACCTCCATACTGGAAGCAGAGGAGATGTTCTATGACTATCCCGAGTTGCTTGAACGGTACAGAGACAAAGTTATGGCCCTTGTCAAGGATGTCCTCTGCAGATATGAGTACGTGAGGAGCGTCAACGTCTTCGGTGAGATGTTTGGTGGAACCTATCCCCATAAGGATGTGCAGCCCAACCGCAGGTTGTCTCTCATCCAGAAGGGTGTATGCTACACTCCTGAGCATGAGTTCTACGGTTTTGACATCTATGCCATCTACGAGGATGGTGGTAGGTACCTGCCAGTAGATGAAGTAAACGAGCTTTTCGAAAAGCACGGATTCTTCTATGCCAGGACTCTGTTCAAGGGCACTCTCGGTGAATGTCTCAAATACCCAAACGCTTTCCAAAGCAAGATTGCAGAATGGCTTGGTTTCCCTGCTATCGAAGACAACATCTGCGAGGGTATCGTGATAAGACCTGTCGTTCCCATGTACCTGAGAAATGGAAGCAGGGTGCTCATCAAGAGCAAGAACGAACGGTTTGCCGAAAAGAAGAGTGTGAAGAAGCGCAACAAGCTCTTTGCCGAACCAGTTCCCTACAGCGAGGCTTTGAAGGCACTCATTCCAGAGGTGGAGGCATACGTCACCGAACAGCGTCTGGCAAATGTGGTGAGCCACATCGGTGAGGTACATTTGCCTAAAGACTTCGGAAAGATTATGGGTTTGTTTTCCAAAGACGTGCTCGAAGATTTTCTGAAGGAACATGGTGGTGAGTATGGCTGTCTCGAAAAGAGCGAACAGAAATCACTCAACAAAGAATTGAACAAACTTTCCACCGAGCTGGTGAAGAAAGTCTATATGAACCAGGCATACATACTCGATTAACCAACAAACTCTCTCCGTGCTCCAGATGGGGCATGGAGAGAATAAAATGTCATAAAAAGCAACAATGAAGATACATTTTTTTTAATAAAGATGCAAATTCCCAACAAAATGCGATTTCTGGAATTATTCACTGTGAATAGCCATAATAATACATAAAAATCGCAAAACATTGCGATTTTTATTGTTCCCCATTATCTTCTTTAGCATTACCTTTATCTGTTCAGGCGTCAGGCTATCTATGTCGATAGGTTCTTCTTCCTTTTCGATGTTAAGCAACTTACTATTGTTACGGAATCGGATTTCAAGAGGATACATATCCTGATAGCCGCTTGTCACATCATTCCCTTGTGAGTGACATTATTCAACAGCATCTTGAATCTCTTCTTCACCTCCCTGTTCTCCGAGATGGCATTAGAGATGGTTTCACTCTTGTCTTCGAGCCTATCATCTACCGTAATGCCCGTCAACAGAGCCACATCGGGAATTATCTTCGACATGGAATCTCCCTTGCCAAACGACAATCGGAAATACCGGGTCGGGTACCAAGCGTAGGCAACCATCCGAGCCGCCACATCGAGAGCCTGCATTTCATCTTTCTGCTCCTTGACGTATTTGTCCAGCAACGCTAAAAGCCAATAGAATTTGTACGTTGCCGTTGTCGTGTCAAACACGCGATTCATGGCGTTGGTTGACAATATGTCCGACTGAGGAATCTGCATATCTTTTACAAATTAAAATGTATTATAATTCGAACGTCAGAATTCTGGATGTTTACTGTCCACCCCCGTTTCAGCCTGGGAATCAACTTTCTCTTCATTTTTATCAAGCTCTTCATACCTGACAAGGTCTTTAAATTCCACGCCAAGCAACCTTGTTATCTTCATCAGCGATTCCAACGGCGGTTGTGACGTGCTGGTACACCACTTAGATACAGTAGTTGGCGCACATCCCAACTGTTTGGACAGCTAGAGATTGGATTTCTTCTTCTCTGCCAGTATCACCTTTCGGCGATTGAGATCTTTGTCACTTGCCATTGCAATATGTTTATTATTCGCCCACAAAGTTACTCAATTTATCTCAGGCCATAGCTCTGACAGCCATTAAAAGTTACTAATACGAGTGTTTTTAGTGAATTTTGTTCACTTTATAGAGAGGTTTTTATCGTTTCTTCTTGTCAAAAGCAGGATTAATTCAATATCCTAACAACAGATGCTCAGTTTAAGCACCTCATCTGTTTATTCTTCACAGACGGAAGATAGTATTTTAAAGGTTTACGGTGCTCGCGCTCCATAAACTCCATCACTTCATTGTGTCTTACTAGCCATTATTCTTCCTGATTCATATCACACCCCTTCTGATTCTCGTACAAACCTCCATATCGGGAACTCCTTCACACTCTTTTTCTCGTCCTCCTGCATCGTCTCAAATAACTGCTGAAATTCTTCCTGCCTGTCTAATAACAAATACACTCCTGCTTTCACCATGTCCCATGCAAACACATCATTCAGCATGTCCTCCAACGTTTGGCGTTCATCTGCCGTCAGTTCGCGCTGCCGTTTCATAATCTGCATCTTATTGATGATGTGCAAAGGCCTCATTTCGTCCTTTGGCTCTTTCCCAATCAGCCATTCATCCAGTTTCAACGCTTCCTCTAGCAGTTTCTTGCTTCTTTCCACGTCTGTCTTTTCCAATGCATCCGCAGCCGTTATCATCGCCAGCACGTCGTAGTTAGACATCATATAGCAATACTCATGTTGTCGCGCAGCCTCTTCTGCAGAAGAAATAATATTATCAAAGTCAATATTATCGACCTTCTCCCACAGTTTATCCAACTGCAAATAGGAATATGGACTCACGTTGATTGTCTCATCTTCACTTATCTTATACGCTATTCTTATCGACCTGTCAAAGAAGTCACCAATAGCACACATGCCATCTTTCCCTACTGCACACCACAGCAACAATTTTATATTGCCGATTTCCAACAAAAGCAATGTTGTCTCCTGCCCGGGTAGGTTCACCATATTTCCATTCCCGACAGTTTCTATCAGTAAGTCTATGAGCTTGCCTTGGTCATCTGTGATTGCCGTTAGGTCAAAAGGCTTCGTGACATGAAGTTTTTCGAGCACATTGTCCAGCTCTTTCCATCGTATGAGCTTTTGACGCAGTTCCTCTACATACTCCTTCTCATGCACTTTCATTTGGAGATTGAGCATTCCAACGCTCAACGCCCCCGTATCATTCAACGCCACGCCGAATTCCGCCTCATTAATGGATTCCTTTAGATATTTTGCTTTGGTTGTCAACTTCACAGTAGCCTGTTCCACATCCGTATTATCCATAGGCATGTTAATAGTCATAACATTACCAATCTTAATGATAATACGTCCGTCCTTTATCTCATTGTGATAACCCTTGAAATACACCTTATCTCCAACCCGCACCTCACCATCATCATCTCGTTGGAATATAAATCGTCCCGGGCCGTTCGACAATGGCATGTCTACATCCAATTCCTTTGATATCTTGGCATAGATATACGAACTGTGCGTACTCAGGTATTTCATCAGTTGCAGTCTGTCCACATATTTTGAAGGTGCGATAAACGAGAATTCCTTAACACCCTTTTTCAAAGCCTCTTCCATTGACAATAGTTTCGAATGTGCAAAGCTTATCATCTTCTTACTGTTGCTCAGGAATACCATCAGTTGGTCTTCAAACTCCTTAAGATCTTCAGTTAGCGGATGAAACAATGTCATCCTTGTCGCGTTCTTTCCCATGTCGCGCAACAACTTGTTTACCAGGTCAGGCAATAGTTCCCTAAAAAATAGCATCCGCTCTTTTGAATCCTTCTTTACCTGACAAACAATAAAGAATGTTGGCTCCTCTAAATAGGCTTTTAAATCAGCCTTTTCAAGTTTAAATTTCCACTTCTTTGTGACAAAACGGCCTACCTCTGTTCCTTTTATCTGTATGGGCACCCTTCCTTGTAGGTGTTCTTTATCTCTAATGCCATCAGCATAAAGGTACAAATGTCCATCCCAGCATGGTTCTTTGTCATTGTCTGCAATGAACTGCGAGATCACCTTGCTGTCCTCAATAAAGCTTTTGAAGTGATTCAACGCTTTCTCTTCAATCGCTTTTGTATCTATCGCGTCCTTTACTTTTTCCATTTTCACACCAATTTTCATTCGTTATTTACCATGATTATTCATCACAATCTCCACCCCAGCGCTCAATGCTCGGATGGCTGAAGGTAAATGGATATTATCATTCCCGTCCTTTTTCGACGACGCGAGCACATCCCCTTGTCCGTTCTCCGAGAAGTGTTCATATTGCGAGAAATACTTGTAATAGTGAAACAATCGTGTTGCCTCCTTTTCAAGTTCAGGAATCCTAATCAAGAAGTTTAGAACATCTTTGGTCATAACACTCTTCACCCTCGAAAAACCTTCATCTTTCAATTGTTGTTTCGATTGCTTTATTACCGTCAACTCTTCCAGATTATCGTCAAGGGTCAACTGTCCCAAGAAATTATCTTCCATCGTCAACTCCCACAAATGGTCTATAAAGGCATCATCAAGTATCTTTCCCGTACTTTTCACCTGATCTCTGTACACCTCTTTACGCTCCAACATAGAGTTGGCATACTCTATTGTTCTCAGATCCAGTTCCTCGTAAGCTCGTTCCTTGCCAGCACGCTGTATGTATAGGGCGAACAAACAATCGGTAAAGCAACAACGCAACAACAATCCTATCGGCAACTGAAAAAATGAAATCTTTCCTGTTTTCAAGATCCGCGCAGTTAACAACAGTGATGAATACAGATTTGAGTAGATACGGTATAACAGGAGGAGCTTAACCTTCTCAACCCGTTCTAGTTCACCCTGTGAATGTCCTTTCCCGTACTTTTGAATCTTCTTCAGCAAGGTTAACTCTTCAACAAACAGTTCTTTTATCTCAGTCATTATTGTGATTCTTTTCAAATTGTATCGGAGGTAAATATTTCATCCAATCCATCATGTTAGCTAAATTACGCATTCTTTCATCGACATACAGGTTATGAGAAGCTTTACATAACAATTTCAGGGACGCAAAGCAGTTCGCTGGACTGACCGACTCACAGGCAAGGTCACAGGCAAAGCTCGATTTCGCATACAATGCATCGTTTGCGGCGGTGAATCTGGCTAAGATCGTCAGGAGACATTTCGCACCAGAGTTGTCAATCGGGAAACTCAAGTCGCTGATGGTCAACGCATACTACCTGCAACGAATTATTTGCGTGTTCGAGAAGCAACCGAACATGACTTTAAATACCAAAATTTTCAAAGAACTATTTAAGATCGTGGAACTAGCCGCATAGATTTATTTATTTTTTTAACTAACTTTTGCTTTATAATATGTGAAGGAAAAGACAATATTTTAAAACGAGAATATAATATTCATCTTCAAACTTAAATAATAACTACATAATTGTAAAAAAACATTATCAAAAAATGTACTTCTTTAAATTCTTTAATATTATTTTATGTTTAATTCGAATATCATTATAC
>R25__coassemble_688_pt1 | contig 19165 bp, 7 predicted proteins | sample R25__metabat2_high_PE_055 | metagenome-assembled genome bin R25
GACGACCATCGCAAATCAATATCAAATTCTCTGTATTAAACGACAATCCCTATATTATACCTACATTTGTGGTTGGACAGTTACATACTTTTTATCAATTAGCAATATTTAGTCTCAAAACAGCAGCCTTAGACTATTTAGAAATATGGAAAAACCAAATAAAACTAAAAACCAACTACAATGAAAAAAAGAGTATTTTTAAGCACAATTATCCTGGCATCACTGGTGTGCATAGCCTTCACGTCTTGCTCCGATGATGACGGCAATGAGGGAGGTTCATCCTCTTCCGGCCAGATTGTCGGCACTTGGGAGATCGACCTTGAGCACACGCCATCCATTTCAATTGAAATCAATCCCAACGGTTCTACTCTCCCCACCCACAACAAGCCGAAACTCTGTTCGCACATTCAGTTCCTGAAGGACGGCACTTGCATCAAAGTCTATCATCTCGACCCTGAGGAGCTGGACAATAACAGAAAGGAAAATCTGGAGATTGATTTCTGCAAGTACAAGACGTCCGGGAAATCCATCACCTTCTTTGATGACAATCTGGAACAGGCGGCTGAATACGACGTGTTGGGAAGCAAGCTGTATCTGGCCTACATCAAAGACGACACACGGGTGGAATACGCTTACAGTCAGGTAGATGAAAAGGAGATGGAAGAGTATTACACCAAAGACAACATGGATTACCTGAGCTCACTCAGTGCCGACCTTGAAAAGTACCAGACGGATGTGGATTTTCTTGAACGCTACAAAGTTGACATGAGCCAGTATGAGGTTGAAATAGCCGACAAGAAAGTAAACCTGACTCCAAGCATCCCGAAATTCAGTTGTCCTGACAACCGCCATCCTCACGCCATCGACATGGGCGGGGCTGCTGGCAAATGGGCTTGCTGCAACGTGGAAGCGGGCAATCCTGCCGAATCGGGCGGCTATTACGCCTGGGGTGAGACAGACCAGAGAAACTATTACACCAAGATGTCGTACAAACATTTCCGGACGGCAAAAGGTTTTATAGATATCGGCAACGACATTTCCGGCACGTACAACGACGTGGCTCACATGAAATGGGGCGGAGACTGGAAGATGCCTTCCAACGACCGCATCAATGCTCTGCTTGCCAACTGCACTTTCCAATGGACTGAATTCAAGATGTATGGAAACGCAGACACCGACAACTGCTATCGGATAAACGGCAACATCTACAGACTCGATAAGATTGACAATGATGAGAACTGTTATGTCATCGGCGACAAACTGTATCAATTGGATGAGAATTTCAGGTTTCGCCAATATTATCTGATACTGGGAGACTTCTACAATATCTCATCAATCAGCAACTATTATCTGATCAATGGCAAATTCTACAACATTCCTTACGCCATCGCAAAAAGATGCTATGTCATCGGCAACAAAGTTTATGACATCTCAAATCCTGAAGATATTTATGAGAAAGGGAATGAGCTTTATTTCATCAATGCATCCATCATAAAAGGCATCAAGGGATTGCGGGCAGAACCGCTGGAAAATTCGAAGTATGCTTTAGAAAACATGAATGTTGAGCAATTAGCCTACAGACTGAGTACCTTGAAATTAGTGAATGACGTTTCCGGCCTGGTATTAACCTCAAATAATAATAAGAAATCCATCTTTTTCCCTGCAGCAGGCGAATGCTTTAAAGAGCAACTGGGTCAGGGCGCAGTCGGCTTACTGGGCAAATATTGGAGTTCCAACCATTACGCCAGCGGTATAGCGTATGCCATCTACCTCGACAAAAATGGAATAAACATAGTGAACGGGGAGGTCATTGAAGGTTACCCGGTGCGTCCTGTGGCACCATATTAAACGTCATGACATTATTGCTTGCTATCTACAATCTTGAATAAGGTGAGTTCGATGCTTTAATAATCATATATGTAGTGAAAAGTTATAATAATTACTAATCTATCAAATATTTGTAAATATGAAAACAAGAACCTTATTTGGCAGTATTTTAATTACATTGCTATGCACAATTGCCTTTGTGTCTTGTTCGAAGGATGACGATGGGGACGATGGAAAAGGCCAGAACGACCCTGGCCAGCTGGTAGTGACTGGTGGTGTTGACGAGAAAGGCGACAACTGGGCAGAACTTGAGGGCTATCTGAACAATACAGATGATGATGGCAAAGTGACCGTATCCGTAGCAGAATACGGCATTGAAGTGAGTTTGGAGGATGGCAGCAGCGAGAAACGTGTGGCAAGTAAGAACTTGAGCGGTGGAGAGTTTTCCGTGAAGGTAACAGGTTTGACTCCCGGCACCAACTATAAGTATCGCGCCTACGCCAACATAGGCACAAAGTCGGCTCCGGAATACAAATATGGTAAGTATAAGAAGTTCGCCACAGATAAATCTTCTGGTGAGCCATCCGATCCAAACGTGCTTGACATCTCAACTGGTGAGGTCACGGCTAACGGCGTGTTGTTCAACGGATTGTATTACACATTCGACGGCAGCAAGGCAACGGTAGTGAAAGCAGACCCAAGCATCACAGACGTGAAGTTGCCCCTGAAGGTAAAATTCGATGGAAAAACCTATGATCTGACAGCTATTGGCGAACTGGCATTCGTCAGCTGCACCAAACTCACATCTGTCAATCTCACTTACGCCATCACTTCAATAGGTGAGCACGCATTCAAAAACTGTTCATCATTGGAAAATATCACTTTGCCAACTTCATTAAAGGAAATAAAGAATTATACATTCATGGGCTGCAGCAAACTGAAAACCATTGAATTCCCTACATCACTTGAAAAAATCGGTGATTACGCATTTTACGACTGCGGTTTGACATCTTTGAAAACACCGGCCAATCTTAAAGAAATGGGCAAAAGTTGTTTTGCCGAATGTCAATTCACAGATATTTCCATTATGGGTAAATTAACTGAAATCCCTGAAAAGGCATTTGTTGACTGCTATAATCTGGAGACTTTCAGCATCCCATCTACGGTGAAAAAATTGGGTGAGGGAGCTTTTATGTATTGCTATAGAATTAAAGAAATCAACTTACCTGAAAATCTTGAAGAAATAGGTGAGTATTGTTTCCAGGATGTTAACTATAACCTTGAGTATTTATTCATTCCGAAGGGTGTCACAAAAATTGGCAGTGCAGCCTTCCAAAGATGTAGCAAATTAAAAAAAGTAAGCTTTGCCTCGGGCATTAAGACAATAGACTCATACGCATTCTATGGTACCCCTAAGAATATTACGGTTACAATGAACGTTGCCACTCCACCGACTTTAGGAAATGAGGCATTTACGAAACTCGATAGTTATGAAAATCAACGAACTCTTTTAGTGCCGGCCAGCTATTTGTCGACTTACACATCAAACAGTACCTATAAATCGTACTTCAAAACTATCAAGGCGGCCGAATAAAGTTAATTGATGACTCAAGGATAATATAGCGGGTAAAAATACTTCGCAACAGCAAAATGGGGGTGCTTCATATTGAAGTGCCCCCATTTTGCTATGTCCTGTTTGCAGAAAACGGCCAGAGCTGGTAACGCTATTATTTGAGTGGATTTTTTGTTTAAAATCAACGAAATACAATAATTAATTCTCGTTATTGCTGACTGAACGCCCTATCTTTTAAGCATGAAACAGGTCATCAACATCCACCTCATTATTGATACTTTGCCATCCTGCATTATGCACTAAGCCTGCTGAAGTAACCATTGTCAGTTGAAGAGACTTATTAGTACCAGTAACTTCACGGAATGTTTCACGCCGGTCCAACATCCGTTGTGCATAATCAGGGGAAATAGCAAAGGGCTTATTCGTAAACTTCATTTCACAGAGGTTAATGGTCTTATCTCCACGGTCAATTATAAGGTCTATCTGAGCCCCCCTATGTTCTTCACCATCCTTGCCTATAAAGGGTTTACACGACCATGAACAGACATTTGCCAGAATCCCACTAATACCCATTTTATGCTTGATTTGAGGAATATGGTGCAAACAAACCTGTTCAAAAGCATATCCTTCCCAAACAGAAATGTCTTGCCCCAGATGGCTCCAATAGTGTTCGTCACCTCCATGATAGTTTTTCACAAAACGAAGATAGAACAAAGAATAAAGATCTGTGAGCTGGTACATCACGTCTCGTTCTGTTTTTCCGAATGCATTATAACTACGGATAAAGTCGCAATTACACAAATCATCGAGAACTTCGGAAAAATAGCCGTTATCTTCAGCTCCTATTTCCTGTATAAGATCTTTCCGTGTCATGCCTTTCATCTGTTTTGAGAGAACTTCAACAACTCGTCGATAAAGGCGTGACTCTTTAAAAAGAGACTTATAGAGAAAATCGTATTCTTTCCGGAGCGGAGCATTTTCAACGAAGAACAATTTATCAATGTTCTGAGTCACACTTAGACTTCGGCTCATCATATCAAGATAATAAGGTGTCCCACCAAGAGCCATATATGTTTCTATGACATGCTGACGGGATAAGTCAAAACCACGCAATTTCAAGAATTCCTCAGTTTCACAAAGATTAAATGGACGCAAATATATTTGCTTAGTGACTCGATTATGCAACCCTACTTTATCTCCTAATAACTTATTGGTCATCCATGTTGTTGCCGAGCCACATACAATAAGTTTAATATTATCTTGTTTCGAAGCCCACCCATTCCAAAAAAAATCAAAAGCTTTGAGAAACCGCGAACGGGGCGTATCAAGCCATGGAAGTTCATCGATGAAGATATCTATTCGCTCCTTATCAAGCAAAGTCTCAAGATATTCACGCAACATGAGGAATGCAGACATCCAGTCTTTCGGAACCTTACACTTCTTTTTTGAATGGATGCTCAATTGGTTTGCAAAGGTTGTCAATTGTTCCTTGCGATTTCCTTCATAGATGCCTGTAGTATAGAAATCATAGTTCGCATTAAACATCTTGTCAATAAGAAATGTCTTGCCAATACGCCTACGTCCGTAAACTGCCACCAGCTCCGCCTTGGGAGAGCTGATAATTTCCTGCAGGAGTGCCGTTTCTTGATGCCTGCCCACCATAATGTTTCTATTCAACATACCAGAAATTCATAGTTACTTCGCAAAGGTAACACTTTTAATTGGGAACAAAAAAGAAAAATTACGTTTATTTCACTGCGGTAACCCTATTTTTTTTTAGTTACCGCAGTAATATCCTCATTTTTTTTTTACAAAAATAGTGTTCGGCCATAATAAAAACTAATAGTTACCTGAAGCTGACTCTTCGGGGAAAAGTTATCACACCAAACTCAACATCAAAATGGGGGTGCTTCATATTGAAGTGCCCTCATTTTGCTATGTCCAGTTTGCAGAAACGGCCAGAGCTAGTGGCACTATTATTGGAGTGTGTTTTTGGTTTAATAATCAGCGATATTCAATAAGAAGAAAGAAGTAAACCCTATACGCAAAGCTATTATGTTGTATCTTGGGCAGAAACTAGAGAAAAATAACAGTTTCTGCCCAAGTTCTCTACATATTGTTGCCAAACGCTCCAGAATTCACTTATGATGGAATTATTAGGGCTACTGTCGTTGCAATAGTTGTTATTTTGATGTTACCATTTGTGAGATGAAATACTCAAAAGATAACTATACACTTGATGAGAAAGAATATAGAAATATTGTCCGTCGTATGGAAACCTTCCAAAAAGAAACAGGTCACAAAGGTGGAGTACAAGTAAGCCTCATAACCACATACGGTCTCAATGAAAATATGTATTCGGAAATATCACCTGTGCCGATTACAATGGAAGAACTGTTTGGGTAAAGTGTTTTCATCTTCACTCTCATAATATAAAAAAACGGAAGAATGGAGTATATTCACCATTGAAGGAAGTCTGTAAATAACAGATAAGACTGTTATCACACCAAACTCAACATCAAAATGGGGGTGCTTCATATTGAAGTGCCCCCATTTTGCTATGCCCAGTTTGCAGAAATGGCCCAAATAATTAACACTATTTAACACTACCGCTTTATATCGTCAAAAGTGTGAAAGAAAACTAAAAGGCTGTGGGAATAATTGTAGAAAAGACATTTTTTTCGTACCTTTGCAGTGCGATGATATGGGAACCGTAATTTTAATATGGTTTTTTCATGCAGGAAAAAGGTCTTTCACATTAGTTTTTTATAGATTAAAGACCCCAATCATGCACGGTTCGTCACATCAACCGCAATAACGACAAAACAAAAAAATATGGAGAAAACTCTGGTAATCCTGAAACCATGTGCTGTTCAACGTGCCATCGTGGGACAGGTGACAGCCCGTTTTGAGCGTAAAGGATTAAGACTCGCCGGTATGAAGATGATGCAGCTCACCGACCAACTGCTCAACGAGCACTACGCACATCTGGCCAACAAACCATTCTTTCAGCGTATCAAGAATTCCATGATGGCAGCCCCTGTGATCTGCTGCTGCTACGAAGGAGTTGATGCCGTGGAGACAGTGAGGTCGATGACCGGCTCAACCAATGCGCGTAAAGCAGCTCCGGGCACCATCAGAGGTGACTTCGGTATGAGTTTCCAGGAAAACATCATCCACACGTCCGATTCTCCAGAAAACGCCGTCGTTGAGTTGAACCGCTTCTTCAAGCCTGAGGAAATCTTCGACTACAACCAGGCGCCGTTCCAGTTCCTCTACGCCAACGACGAATATTGATTCCCCCGTTTGCGAGAAAACCTAACTGACACAATTATTCACAACACCTGACTGACAAGACACCAAAACCAATAAAGAATATATGGAATTGAATGTAATAAAGAGAGTAATAGCCATCGCAGCAGTAGCATTAACCACATCCTCCGCCAAGGCGCAGGGATACGCCGAGCCGGTTTATACCAACCCCAACGGAAGCGAACTGACTGCCAAAGCAAAGAACGACCAGCGTCCGAACGACGTGAGCATGCCAATGCTCGCAGGCGTGTTTGGAAGTGCAAACTCGTCGTTCACCAGCTCTGCCTACAGCAACGCCGAACTGATGAATCCTGCAGCCCACATCTACTCCGACTGGAAGAACAAAGGGGTGCGCGCAGCAGCCGGCTATGCTCCAAACCACACAAGAATTGACCTGAGAGGATTCCACATGCCGACCACAAGTCGTCAGGTGACCTCTCCGTTCGGACACCGCTGGGGACGTCTCCACGCAGGTCTCGACATCAAAGTATATATCGGCGACACCATCTGCGCCGCTTTCGACGGAAAAATCCGTGTGGTGGACAACGACCCGAGGGGTTATGGCAAATATGTGGTGATCCGCCATCCAAACGGACTTGAGACCCTCTACGGACACATGAGCAAGCAACTGGTGAAGAACAACCAGATTGTACGTGCTGGAGAGCCAATCGGACTCGGTGGAAACACCGGACGCTCCACCGGTTCCCACCTCCACTTTGAGACCCGCATCTGCGGTGTTCCTGTGAACCCAGCACTCATGTTCGACTTCCCTCATCAGGACGTCACCAACGACTACTTCACCACCACGCAAACCTATGGGAAAAGAGTGGAATAGATAAAATACACATTATTATATTTATGCACCGATGGGAATTTATCTATCGGTGCTTTTTTTTATTATTTGGATTACATATTGTTTTTCGGACATACATAAAGTATTCAATGGTCTTTACACCCCCTTTTATTCAGGGGGGGGAATAATTTTTTTCCGACAATCAGTCAACCTTCTTTCACATAGACTAAAAAAAACATTGTTTTTTTTGTAATTTCATTTTTTTTAACGATATTTGTTTATTTAAATCTCAACCAAAAGTTATGTCTTATTCAAAACACGAGATATCGGACAAGAATGAGCATGAATAAAGAACGGGAACGAGATTATATTATTTCAAAAACAAAAAAAAGGGAAAATAATTATAAACTATACACGACTACTGAATTTATGGGAATATTATTGAAGAAATTAGGATGTGGCACTTGGCTGTCTGTCCTTTTGGCGTGGTTCATGTGTCCGCTTCCATCGTTGGCGGATGAAGTGACCCCTCTATATAGCGTTGACGATCCCGACAACTATTCCGTGGAGCTGCGTGGTACGAACACCCTCGTGATTAAGGTTCCGGTATATACCAAAGCTGGCAATGACCTCTGGGCTCATCAGCCAAGTGAGTTGTATTATGACGTTGATGGCAATAAATCCCGAATCCTTGGCTATGGAGCGGCTGAGACGAAAATTGCCAACGACAAAGCCAGCGTGTTATGTGCGTTCCTAGGCGACCACGGAAACATGACGCTCAAGCTGGACAACAAAGACGTGAAAATAGATGACAACCTCTACACGAAAGCATACATCCCGTTCTACGGAACTGAGGACGCATACGCGGAGCTGGAGTGGATTATCCCACTGTGGATGCGTGGAAAGACCGTCAAGTTCTGGTGGTTGGTACAGCGCAATGGCTCCTATCTCGCCGATTGGCGGTATGTCAACATTCCGACTACGGAAATCGACATTCCCGGAAAGATGGATATCATGACTCCCACACTCACCCAGGCCGTCATCTCCGATGACCCGCAATATGTTGGCAAGGTGTTGGTGCCATGGATGATTGCCGTGGATAAGAGCCAAGTGACCTCCGTGTCGTACTCCTATAAAGACAAAGACGGCAATGAGCAAAGCGTAAACCTTGAAAAAGAAACATCCGGCTATATTGTCCTTGACGCCACCGTTCCTCACGACCAGCTTGTGGTGAATGTGAAATATATGGATGTAAACGACTCCAAAGAAGAGATATCGGTCAGCAGCGAACCATACGATGTACCGATGCTCCATGCCCCGTTGAAGCTGGAGGCAGAGATGCTCGACGACCACAGCGGGAAAGTGAGGCTGACTTGGTCCATCGACAATGTGGGGAAAGAAGATTTGATAGACCCCGACACCTGGGAAATCCAGCGGTCGCTCTCAGGCAAAGAAGATGACTTTGTGAGCATCAACACAGAGGTGTTCTCCAACACAGAGGGCACCTACACCTTTGAAGACGAAACGTTTATAGAGTCATTGGAAGCCTCCGACTTAGGGGACGATTCGCGCATCAACCCGATTTACCGTGTACGCAGAGCCGTGTCGGCGATGTGGGGATGGGAAGACAATCCACTTGCTGCATCCAAATCGTTCAGAAACAAGCTCAATCTGCTGACTTTCCTGAATGCAGAGGGAGAGATCACAGATTCAGAGATGCACACTTTGCAAGTGACATGGAATTACGCGGAGCGCGAACAATACGAGGATCGCTATGTTTGGGACACTCGTTCTGACATGAAAATCATCGTGAGAATGTACAGGGCAGACGGAGAGTTTGTGGACAGCATTGTCCATGTGCTGACAGAAGAGGAGATTGCGGCGCAGAAGAAATCGTTCAACCTTCCAAGGTCGTGCGTCAACTATGAGATTTCCATGCTCGTGGATGGTGGCAAATCCCCTTTGGTCAGCAAAGACACGTGGATTATTATCGACAGTCCTGCCAAATGGGATGAGTTTGCTGATCAGGTGGAAAAAGAGCTACGTGTCAATGTTCTGCTCACGACCGATCTCGAACTGAACACCAAAAGGCAAATCGGAACTGCAGCCCATCCGTTCCAAGGCACATTTGAAGGAAACGGTCACAAAATCATAATACAAAGCAACTTAGAGCCGTTTGAAAATGCCCATCATGCCACATTCAGGAACTTGACAGTGGAAATACCATTTACGAAGTCTGGGTCCGAACTCTCTGGTTTCCTTTATCGTGGAGATAATGTGTTATTCTACAGATGCCGATCGAACGCCAGATTCAATTTGAAAAATTACGATCGTGACAACTCCGGATTTGTGAATTACGGATTGAAAATCAACTTCCACGATTGCTTATTTGCCGGGGAGTTCGTCAACTTGGAAGATCGTGTGGCAGAATCATCTGGATTCACGAGCAAATTTGTGACATCGGTCACCTTCAACAATTGTGTCTATGCACCATTGAATCCACGTAAGTTCAGTGAGCTCCACCCTTTCAACCCTAACGACAACAACACGACTTATGTCACAGGTTCCACTTACAAGACCTGCTATATCTGGGCTCATGAGGGCGATGAATATGACGGCATCTATAAAGTCTATAATGCAGACTCGGAAAGTTCTGCAGCAGCGGGATTGGCTGTACTGGGCTTCAATTGGATGAAGACCGACGCTTTCCCATACGTCACGCCGAGGACCAACCCTCTGTCGGACGAAAGAAGGCGGGAAATGATTGTGGAGACTGGAAGCTTGTATTTTGAATCGAGCGGTAAGGTGAAAGCCAATTCCCTCATTGCCGAACCTCTTCAGAGCAGCGTGATGCTGACATGGGAGACCGAGGGAGGCGCGATCGACTTCTTTGAGGTGCTGCGCCGTCCAAAGGGACAGGACGACAGCAAATGGATGGTGATCGGGACAAACATCATGGATTTGGGATTTGAGGACACCACCGTCTCCCCTATCGTTGACTACGAGTACAAGGTGCGTTCCGCCATTGCATGCGAGGGAATGCACTACAACGAGACGGAAGTCAAGCCGGGTGCCTGCAAACACACCGGTAAGCTGGAAGGATATGTACGCTATCCCGACGGAACGGGAATACCGGGAGTTTCTGTGATTGTGGCTGCCAACGGAAAAGAAATCGAGGTCACCACCGACGAGACTGGACATTATGAAGCCAGCGACCTCAGCTATTACAACCAGAAAGCCATCACCTACCGTGTGTCGCCTTCTGGCGTGAAACTTGAAGAAGGATTCAACAGCTCGACGGCTGAGTTCAACGGAACGACGAACTATGTGGAGCTCGGTGATTTCATCGTGGTGTCAGGCTATAAATTCGCAGGAAAAGTGGTTTACACTGGAACCAGCATACCAGTTTCCGGCGTGCATTTCCGGGTCAACGGATTTGAGGTGCACACCTCCTCGGGCAAGCCACTGGAGACCGACAATGAGGGACGCTTCATGTTCTACGTGCAGGAAGGGAACAACAAAATCCAGGCACAGCTCGATGGCCACGACTTCATGGAAGGCGGATGGTACAAAGGAAAGAGCGGAGAGACCAACGGCGTCAACATCCACAGCGACGTAAGCCTCGCCTATTTCTACGACGACACCAAGGTGAAGCTCATCGGACGTGTCGCAGGTGGTAGCCGTCAAGGCAGCCTTCCTCTCGCCAACAGCTTGTCGCACAACAACCTGGGTGACACCATCGTGGTGGTGCTTGCCTTGGAAGGCGACAACAAGTCGAGACTGGTCTATGACATCACCGACCCATTGAAAGAAGAGACCGACACGGTGTATTATCACCAGAGGCATGACAAGGCATTCGACTACCGCACAGTGGTCCACACCAACCGCAGGACGGTAAGAATATGGCCTGACCCGCATACCGGGGAATACGAGGTGATGCTCCCTCCAGTGAAGTGGAAGGTGCAGCAAATCTACTGTACGGGACACGCCACCCTCTTCCAGGAAGGCAAGGCAAGCGACGTGATTGACCTCACCAACGCGCTCAAACCTATAACAGAGACCGTGGAAGGTCCGTTCATCACCTACGGAGGAAGCGAAGTGAAGTCGGTGGAGGTGAAATACAATGCCATCTACAACCGCATCTGGCACGCCCCAGTGGAGCTCACCTACGAGCAGATGGGCTTTAACAACTTCGGCTTTTTCGGCGATCAGAACTACAGGTTCGCCAATGTGGATGGAACGAAAGTCACTGTGCCACTGGCTTACGAGGTGAGCGCAGAGGGAAGCGAAACGAAAACCAAAAGGGTGGAATACACCTTCGGCCATCCTGTGTTCAGCATCGAGCGCCAATATCCGTTCAAACTCGCCGCCGTGGAGCGCTACTTCTGGAACAACAACTCACAGAGCGACACCATCGACGTGGTGCAACTCAAGGGCGGAACCGTCACCGTCCATAACGGAATGATCAGCTCCATCCACAGGCAGGACGTAACCCTTGACGAACACGGAGAGGCCATCGTGCCGATCACAGCATCGCAGACAACCTATCTGCTTACAAAAGAAGAAGCGCTCAAAACGGTGTCCATGACACTGACACTCGACGGAACCACCTACGAGGCAGCCCCTCTTTATGCCTACGTACTCAACATCTATTCCAAACCGGGAGCCAAGGACATCATCAGTGTAGATCGTCCGATTCTGGTGGATATCCTGCGCGACCCGCCTGGAGGAAGCAGTAAGGCTACCCTGAAAAAAGGCTCTGAACTGACCTACAGCTATTCTATGGACATGACGTGGAAACTGGGAACTGGTATCAACTTAAAAGCCGGCACTTCCATTGCCAGCTTCACTGGAGCAGTGGCGGCTCCTGTGGGCGTTGGTGCAGTGGCAGGCTTCAACTATGGTGCTGATACTGCCTGGGAGACGAAAATAGACATCATCGCCAACGGCAAGGGAAAACGCGCATTTTCCTACAAAATGACAGCCGCCAACGATATCTCCACCAGCAGCGACCCAACACTGGTGGGAGCTCCCGCCGACGTGTTCATCGGCGTGCAGCAAAGCGTAGCACTCACACCAGCCATCGCCATCCGCGCCATTCCTAATTCCGTTTTCCAGCAGATGCAAGGAGCGGTGAAGGCAGGACAGGCACTTGAAATCGCATCAGGAATGGATGCCGACGGAAATTTGTTCCACCTCGTACGCGACGAGTCAATCGCCATCGGTCCAAAGTTCAAGTCCACTTTCATGCACACGCAGAAGCATATCATCACCAATACCATGCCTGCCATCATGAATCAGGCAAAGGCACTGATGTTCACCGGAACTGAGGCTGAGGCAAAAGAGCGTGCGAACAGCACCAAGAAACCGGTTTACTGCTCTTTGGTGAGTGCGGATGACGACAACTTTGCCATAGCCAACACACTCAACGGAGAATACTACTGCTACACCAGCAAGTCTGCCAATCAGGAAGGCATGAACTACCGCATCATCCTGCCTGACAACTACGACGAAACGGAACTGACCGACGAAGTCTATGATTTGAACCAAACTCTCTGGGCATGGGCGGCCATGCTCGCAAAAAACGAGAAAGAGAAACTCGATGCCAACGAACTGGTGAAGAACTTCGACGTTGACGGAGGTGTGGGCGTAAGCTATGAGGAGGAATTCAAGAGCGGCTACGACTACAACTACAGTCTTCACATTCCTATCTTCACCGATATCTACGACAGCTTCTTTATGAGTGGAGGAGGTGGAGCCGGCATCGGCATTGTACCGGCTTTTGCTGCTGAGTTAGGTGGGACCCTGTTCAAATACCTCTCATCCATCGGTAAACTTGCCATATCCAATGGAGGAGTAGTAGGTTCATTAATTAAGACTGGCAATGATTACGTTAACGTATCATTCGTCGGCACCAAACTGAACATTGAGTTTGACCCGGCCCTTGAATTCACCACGACTCCGACTTTCGGGAAAGACCGCACTTGGAGCCGCAAGGAAAGTTTCAACATTGCGATGGACAAGAAGAGCCATCTGAATTTCGACGTCTATAGAGTGAATACGGTGAACGCCACCGACGTGGCAGAGACGGAAATGGACGTGTTCACATCGGAGAAATTCTACGAGAACGTGGCTTACGACAACGACTATATCAGCCGCTACTTCAAAACCAAAAATTTCAAATATGCAAAGAGCTTCGTCTATCGCACCCGCGGCGGTGCCACCTGCCGTCCTTACGAGGGCGAGCGTGTCACCTCGTTCTACAGAAACGGCGAGGTGCTCGATGTGGCAACAAAGAAAATCGAGAATCCAAAAATCCGGATGGACCAGCAGAGTATCAGCGGTGTGCCTTACGGAGAACCGGCACGCTTCAAGCTCTACCTTGCCAACGAGAGCGAGAGCCCTGAGAATGCATATCCTGCCCTCACCCTTTATCTCGACGACACGAGCAATCCAAACGGCGCGGTGCTGAAAGTGGATGGATATCCAGTCACCTGGGATGGATTCTCCATTGAAATCAGACCAGGAAACGTGACAGAAAAAACACTTGAAGTCTATGCCGGAGATGGCTTCGACTTCGAAGGACTGAGGCTCGGACTGAGGTCGAGCACCGACAAGAGCTGCTTCGAAGAGGTGACGTTCGACGTGCATTTCCTCCAGACGGCCGGCCCTGTGAATATCTCCAACCCTGGCGACAAGTGGGTGATGAACACCGACGCGCCACACGACAAGACGGGATATCACATGCCTGTCACCATCGACGGATTCGACAAGAACCAGAAGAATTTCGACCACATTGAGTTCCAGTACAAGGAAAGCGCACGAGGCGATGACTACTGGGTGAACATCTGCTCGTTCTATGCCGATGAATCTCTGTACGACCTGGCAAGCGGAGTGAAACAGATGATTCCGAAAAACGGAAATATCGAAACCCAGTTCTATGGCGAAGGGGAAATCTTCGAGAAGGCCTACGACCTGCGCGCCGTGCTGTTCTGCCGAAACGGCAACGACTATATCACCACATCGTCGAAGGTGCTGAGCGGCATCAAGGACACGCGCCGTCCACAACTCTTCGGCACACCGGAGCCAGTGAACGGAACGCTCCACATCGGCGAGAACATCGTGTTCAGCTTCTCCGAAGCCATTGAGCACAACTATCTGGACGACATGGTGAACTTCGACGTGAAGGGTGAAATCAACAACCAAGACCTCACCCGCCAGACCTGCCTGCTGTTCAGCGGAAACGGAGGAGCACAGTCGGAGGCAAGACGCAACTTCTCAGGCAAGAATGTGACCATCGAGATGACCATCAAGCCAGAGGATACAGGCAAAGAAATGCCGCTCTTCTCCCATGGACCGTTCGCCTCAGGAATGCGGTTCATGCTTACGGCAGGAAAGTACCTGAGCCTATCCATACCTGCAGGAATCGGAAGTTCGAAGAACGTGTTCACTTCCACAACAGCGGTCAACACCGGCGACTTCTCACAGGTGGCTGTTGTGCTTGAAACCGACACGTCGGCCGTGAACACCCAAACAATCAGGTTCTATATCAACGGCAAGCTCACCGACACATTCAAGAACACAGCTCCTTACAAAGGAACAGGCACGCTTTACTATGGTTCCTCGAACGAGACCTCCACGCGCAACCGCACTTACTACAGCGGCCGCATGATGGAAGCCCGTGTGTGGTACCGCGCATTCGACGGAACGCTGTTCAATGACTATATCAACAAACGGCTCACCGGCTATGAGTTGGGACTCGCCGACTACTATCCGATGAACGAGGGTGTGGGCAACTACGCCACCGACAAGGCACAGGGTGCCACACTCAAGCTGGGAAGCGGCATCACCTGGAGTCAGCCAGACGCTATGTCGCTGCACATCGACCTGACCGACGAGGGTATTCCTTTGAACAAGAGCTTTATCGACCGCGACAAGGAATATGACTACACGCTGATGTTCTGGTTCAAGACCGACCAGAAAGGACGTGGCGTGCTGATGAGCAACGGAGCAGGCGAAAAGGACGAAATCGGTGCTGAAAACCGTTTCTACATCGGATTCGACTCCGACAAGCTGATGTATAAGAACAATGGAAGGGAATTTGCCGTGCCGGGCTACTACAGCGACAACAAATGGCATCATTTCGCCATCACTGTCAACCGTCCGCACAACGTGGCCAACATCTATGTGGATAAGGTGCTCCGCTCCACCTTCTCCGCCGACTCTGTCGGAGGACTCACGGGAGGACACCCGATGCTCGGAGCCGCCAAGAAAGAAATCATGGTGGATGGAGATGTGGTGCTGGAAGACACCCGCAACTGGCTGACCGGCGAACTCGACGAGATCTGCCTGTTCGCTCAGGCCCTGCCATTCAGCCTGCTGAATTACTACAGCACCAACAGTCCTAAGGGCGATGAGACCGGACTGATTTTCTACATGGGCTTCAGCCAGCAGGAGCTGCAACTCGACGGATCCTTCTCGGTGGAACCGTATGCCTACAGCCAGAAGCAATACCTGAACAAGGACGGCAGCAGGGTTTACCAAAAAGATGAGGAGACCCAAAAGGACACCACCACACCAAAACGCGACTACATCTTCGATTAGTCGGTAGCTGTGGAAGACCTGACGGCACACATCAACCGCACGGTGGGAGCACCAGTGAATCCATTCGAGACCCTCGAGCACCTCCAATTCTCTCATGTGGGACGCGACCATCAGCTGCTTGTCAACATCAACGAGGTGGATGAGAAAATCAACAAGCGCAACATCTACGTCACGCTCAGGGATATCCCTGATGTCAACGGAAACGAGATGGCGTCACCTGTCACTGCCTGCTTCTTCGTGGACCGCAACCCACTCAGATGGGGCAAGAAGAAAGTGGAGGAAATGGTGGAGCAAGGAAATGGCAACACCATCAGCATGGAAATCACGAACGAGGGTGCCGTACAGCACACCTACAAAGTGACCAACTGCCCTTCATGGCTCAAAGTATCGCCATCAACCAACGTGATCGAGCCACAGAGCACTGAAACCATCACCCTCACCATCGACAAGAGCCTCGACGTGGGATTCTACGACAACATCATCTATCTCTGTGACGAGAACGGACTGGCTGACCCGCTGGCACTGAACGTCACTGTCGTGACCGACCCGCCTCTGTGGGAGGTAGATAGCAGCTTGAAGGAATACAACATGAATTTCGTGGGAACCGTGATGATCCGGGATGAGATTGACACGGATGAGCGCGACATTGTGGGTGTGTTCGACCAATATGGCAAATGCCACGGAACCGCAAATATAGAATACAACCCTGACACCGGCGAAAACGGGCTTTATCTGACTATCTACAACAACTCAACCGAGGACATCACGCTCTCGTTCAAGCTCTGGCGCTACAGCACCGGCAAGGTGATGGAATTGCAGACAGAGAATCTGGAAGTCATCAAGTTCCATGCCCATGAGGTGAAGGGACGCGAGAAACCGGTGGTGCTGATTGCAGGAAACATGTATGTGCAGACCATTGAATTGGAGAAAGGATGGAACTGGTTGTCCACCAACATCTACAATGACCAATGGACCACTCATTTCAAGGATTTGCTGGAAGTGTATGAATGGTCGAACGGTGACGTCATCACCGACAACACCGATGGAGCCACAATGACCTATTCTGACTCTCACTGGAATTTGTCAGACGAAAACTATAAATTCAATATCGTGCCGCAGCACATGTACTGCATATATGTGACCGAACCGATGACTGTGCAACTTTCAGGAGCCATCTTGGAGGATCAGTACCAGCGAACCATTCCGCTCAAGAGTGGATGGAACAGCATTGGCTACACACCGATGGTCAGCCTGCCTGTGGCAACGGCGCTCACCGACTACCGCGACCATGCCATGAATGGCGACGTGATCAAGAGCCATGAACAGTTCGCGGTGCTCACCATCACATCCGACAACAGCCACATCTGGAACGGAAGTCTCAAGTACATGAAGCCGGGAGAAGGATATATGCTCCTCCACCAGGCTAAAGAGAACTGTGAGTTCATCTATCCGTTCTATGAGCCGGGCAGCGTGTACTTCGAGTCGGCATACAACGCACCGCAACGCAGGAATGTGGAGCGCAAGGCTACCACCATGTCGGTGGCTGCCGTGACAAACGGAATCGAGCTGCAGGCTGGAGACGTACTCCAAGCCTACACCGACGGCGAGCTCTGCGGCGAGGCACAGGCACAGACCGACGACGGCATCTTCTACCTCAGCATCCAGGGCAGCGGGCGCAAGCCGATGTGGTTCGCCATCATGCGCGACGGAGAACTGGTGGCCTCCACTCCTGAGACCATCCGCTATGAGGCCAACAAGGTGGTGGGAAGCCCGTCGGAGCCAACAAGCATAGATTTCTCATACCAGGAACTCCTGCAAGATGGATGGTACAGCCTGCAAGGATTCAAACTGCCTGGCAAGCCTACCCAGAAGGGTGTGTATATCTATAATGGCAAGAAGGTGCATATCAAGTAAGTGGAATTTACGATTTATTGAATTTAGAACTCAAAGAATCCGTTCGTGAGAGTTCATAAACATATCAACCCGATGAAATTGAAATTATTAAGTTTAGCGATGATAACTGCAGTCCTCACCCTTGGGTGGGGCTGCAGCAAGTCGGACGGCGACGACGACCCAGGGAACCCGCAGACCGAGCCAGAAAAGGAAGGTGGCATACAGAGCCAGGGAAGAACATGGTATCCAATCGATTTTGAAAACGATTGGCACGTGAACTTCACCCCTGGGAATGAGACAAAACCGGATTGGAAATCGCCTTCTGCCCAGGAGTATGAAAGCTGGATGATTTATCAGGTCACGATTCCTGAAAGCTTCGCTTATTGGGCAAGCAAGGACGACATGCTGGCGGTGTTTATCGACGGTCAGATAAGGGCAGCCGCTTCTCCGGCATACGACACTGCTCTTGGCGACAAACAGACATACAAAAAATTCATCCTGAAAATCATGGGTGACTATGAGTATTCACAGGACGACGCCAAATTCACCTATAAATACTATAATGCCAAGCTGAAGAAAATATTCTCAGACGAGATCTCCGATAAATTTGTCCCTGAGAAAGTGCTGGGTGTGGAATCGCCTTTCTGTTTATACCGTTTTTATGAATCCGAACCGTGGACTGTCAATACATCGCTGAAAGTTGCCTTGCCTGATGACATCAGACAGCATATCTACACCACCGACAGGTTGGCTGTGTTTGTGGGAGACGAATGCAGGGGAATCACCAATATTGACGACGTATCCAATCTTATATTCAATGTGTACGGAAATGTGGAAAACGAAACTGCGACACTCTATTTCTACCGCGACCAGTTGGGAGCAACGAGGCTCACACCAGACGTCAAGCTGAATGGCGCATTCATGTCGTTTATGGTTGACGGAGTAACAATTCAATGATTACCCAAATTGTAAGCAACGATAAAATAATAATGAATATTTGAAAATGAACAGAAGATTTATTCTTTTAGCTTTGCCTTTGGCTGTGCTGACCGCTTGCTCATCGGATGACGGAGAAACTGGCGACAACAGCGGAACACCTCTGCAGGAAGAGAGCAAGCCTTTCGTATTTAATGTGTCGCAGGAACCACTCACCGACCCCGATC
>R25__coassemble_699_pt1 | contig 18977 bp, 14 predicted proteins | sample R25__metabat2_high_PE_055 | metagenome-assembled genome bin R25
TCGGCCGCTTTTTGTTTTTATTCGGTGCAAAGTGTCAAGTCTCATCAGTCATGATACCCGCATCACTCCTTCTTCAACTTACACTTTTCACTCGACTAAAATTCAAAAATCGACTCGACATAATTTTTAGAACCCACCTTAATCAAAACAAATCCTCCGTCTTTCGCCATGATTACATTGAAGGCTTCCGGCTTGCTGACCAGCTTGCTCTTGTCATAATTTGGATCCTGATTTTTCAAGTTGTCGGAATAGATCCTCACATGGTCACCCTTTTCGATGAATCTTGACAAATCAAGGGTAAGTTTGAGTGTTTCACCTGTGGCGTTGACACCCACCACATACCAAGTGGAATGATGCTTTCTTGCCATAACCACATACTTTCCAGGATATCCATCGACAAAAGCCGTTTCATCCCAAGTTGTCGGAATTTCCTTGATCAAATCCATGGAAACCTCAGGCGCTCCCCCTTCGTTCTCTGGCTGAAGATTTTCGGGCGTGATGGCGAAGTTCTGTATCGGGTTTTGGAAAAGAACGGTTGTGGCGAGCTCCATGCAGTCAGTAGTTCTGCGGGTGTTGCCACCTTTATTTCCTTTGTGGAGATGCCTGTTCATGAAACATCCTCCAAACTCCATGCATCCCACCGCATTGCGTATGAACGGATGCAGACACGCATTGAAGGATTCCACATCGCAGAAATGCTGTGAGAAATAAATGTTCTCACTTGCGAGCACGGCTTCGCTTCCCACATAGTTTGGATACATTCTCTCCCATCCTCTCGGCAATGTGCATCCATGGAAGATGACCATCAGTCCATGGTCGTCGGCATCACTGAGAATCTGTTCATAAAGACGTATTGTCTCCTGCTTGTCGCCTCCAAAGAAATCGACTTTTATTCCCTTCACCCCAATATCCTGCATCCACTTCATGGTCTGCTTCCTGATGATGGAGTTGTCCATGCGGTTGATTGGTCCCTGCTCAATGTCGTTCCAATATCCGCTTGAGCTATACCAAAGGAACACGTCGATGCCCTGACTGTGGGCATATTGCACAAGTCTTTCGATTTTCTCCTTACCGATGTTGGTATCCCACCAGTTGTCCACCAACACATATTCGAACCCCATGGCCTTCGCCAAGTTGATGTAGCGCACCTGGTCCTCATAATTGATGGAGTTGTCCTGCCACACAATCCAGCTCCATGTTCCGCGTCCGAATTTATAGTCGTGCTTTGTTTCATAGAGGGGTTCCACCACATCAAATGGAATGGTGGTCTCGACAATCGGTGCCAAAGTAGCGCCCACAGTGATTGTTCTCCATGGCGTGCATCCCGGGAGAGCAAAAGCTGGTTCCACCGTTCCGTTGCCGTTGTTTTCCTCTGGCATAGGAAGTTCGATATGATATTTTCCCCCACCCTGATGTTCGCTCAGGTGTGTTCCGCAATAGTGACTGTCAACTCCAGTTTCAGAGATGAGCACCCATCTTTTACCTCCATCCACCTTAAACAGGCATGGGAAAGTGTATCCATGACCGTATTGCGACTTCTCAGTCATCGGCACATCGGCTTTGTATTCCTCCTCATAGCTTGGTTTTGTGCGTTTCCATCCAATCATGGCGTCGCTCTGCGGAGAAAGGAAAGTGGTAGTACCGTCAGGAAAATCAAATCCCGTGTCCTCGCTCATGATTCTCACTGAAGCCGTCTCTTTGTGTTTTTTCAATTCATACCTGAAAGCGATGTCGTTGTCAGATACTTGGAAGCAAATGGTGAATTGCTGCCCTTTTGCATTCTTGACGTTCACCTTGAGTCCGTTTGCCACATAATGGCAGAAAGCCTGCTTGGAACGGTTCATCTCAAAGCGTTTGTCCACCTGATAGTTTTCTGAGCTGACGAACTGAAGGCCAGATGCATAATCTCCGATATTGGCCTGGAATCCGAGCGGAGAATCCTCCAGCACACGGGTTCCATCGTAATCCACAGCGTAAGCCGCTTTTCCATTCTGGACATTAATCTCCACAGAGAGTTTTCCGTCAGGTCCACTCACTTTCGCGTTTTGCGCATTGGCACCCATCATGAAGGCGGCCATGCAAAAAGTAAGAAACAGTCTTTTCATTTTATTTGCGTTATTGTTCTGCATTCGATTCTTATTTGCAAAGATAGTGAAAGCCTACAGAATAAAAAAGCAAAGTAGAAAATAAGTTGGTGAGAATTTTGTTCTTCGGTCAGATTCCATTATCTTTGCAGTTTAGTAATGATACATTTAAAACGAATAAAGTAATAAGAAAAAAGAATCAAGATGAAGCGACTCAGACTTTTCCTTTTGCTTGGCGCAATGAGCCTGACGGCAGCAGCCCAGACTGCATTTGAAGAAATCAAGCAGAACCGTTTTCTCTGTGCGAGCAATTATCTGGACTACGACAATTATCCTGCCACCGCCAAGCTCACCCCAACTCCAAAGGGATATGAGATGTATTACCTCTCCCACTACGGCCGCCACGGTTCGCGCTGGCTGTTGAGCACAGGTGACTACATGCGGGTGATTGAGCCTATGCGCAAAGCGAAAGAAAACGGGAAACTGACCGCGAAAGGTCAGGAAGTGCTCGACAAGCTTGAAGCATTCTATCCCGGCACGAAGGGGCGTCTCGGCGACCTCACAGTAGTTGGAGAACGTCAGCATCACGGCATCGCACGCCGTATGACGGAACATTTTCCTGAACTGTTCTCCACTCCCAACCTTCCCATAGATGCCCGCAGCACAGTGGTGGTCCGTTGCATCCTGTCGATGACGGCAGAATGTGAGGAACTGGCCGCATTCAACAAAAGTGCCCGCATTCACAATGACGTGAGCGAGTCACTTCAGTATTACCTGAACCAGCCATGGCGCGGCTTGGTGAAGAAGAAGAGCAATCAGGGCAACAAGCAACTTGACGAATACCGCAACCAGTTGACCCATCCTGACAGATTGATGAACGTGTTATTCAACGATAAAGGCTGGACAGACGAGAACATGAAAAGCGGTCAGTTTATGCGTGGCATGTTTGAAATTGCAACGAACATGCAGAGCCACGACCAGCATGAGGATTTGTTGGACCTGTTTACCGACGAGGAATGTTATGACCAATGGCGTATCCGCAATATTGACTGGTATCTTCATTACGGTGCCGCCCCACAGACGGGCAGTGTGATGCCTTTCAGCCAACGCAATCTCCTGAAGAACATTATTGAGACGACAGACACCGTGACGAAGAAACAAGCCACCCTGCGTTTCGGCCACGAGGTTTGCGTGATGCCGTTGGCCTGCCTTCTGGAGCTGGGCAGTTGCGGTGCTCAGGTAGAGAATCTCGACACACTGGACCATGTGTGGCGCAACTACAACATCTTCCCAATGGCCTGCAACGTTCAACTGGCCTTCTATCGTCCGAAGAAGGGCAAAGATGGTGAGATTCTGGTGAAAGCCATGCTCAACGAGCGCGAGGTAAGCCTTCCCGTTGCCACAGACCAATATCCATATTACAAATGGTCGGTTCTCCGCAAATATTATCTCGATAAGATTGCCCGTTTCGATGAGCAAGACCAATAGCTATTGCAGAAAAGAACGATAGCTTAGTTTATTTGTAATTTAATCATTATCATAAATAAGAAAGACAATGCGAAGATTAGCCTTATTCCTGCTGTTGGCAACGCTGTTCATCCCAGCCAGTGCCCAGTCCACCACCCCATTGACCCTTCAAGGCTCAAAAGGCAAGTTAAAAGCAGTGATTCACAAACCCCGCCTCGCCTCAAAGAAGTCGAAATGCGCGTTTGTGATGATTCTCCACGGTTTCACCGGCAACAAAAACGAGACCCTTCTGGAGCAGATTTCCAAAGGTCTTCAGCAGCGCGGCATCGGCTCTATCCGTTTCGATTTCAACGGTCATGGCGAAAGCGAAGGCCCGTTCCAAGAGATGACGATAGAGAACGAGATAGAAGACGTAAAGAAAGTGTTGAACTACGTGAAAAGTCAGCCATGGGTTGACGTGAAACGTCTTGGTCTTGCCGGTCATTCGCAAGGTGGCGTTGTAGCGAGTATGACAGCCGGCTTGCTTGGTTCTGATCAGATTAAAGCATTAGTGCTTCTTGCTCCAGCCGCCAACATCGGTGAGGATGTGCGTCACGGCAGTTTGCTCGGCACAAAATTCAACATCAATCAAATCCCAGAGCGTACGATGGTTTGGAACCACCCTGTAGGCCGCCGTTACATAGAAGTGGCACGCGACATGAAGATGTATGAGACCGCGTTCCAGTTCACTGGTCCAGTATGTGTGATTCATGGGAGCGCCGACAATGCCGTTCCTTGCAAATATGGCAAGAAATATGCTGATGGCTACAAGAATGCCACATGGGTGCTCCAGAAAGACGACGGCCACGGTTTAGGCAAGCACCGTGCGCAGACACTCAGCACTATCTACAATTTTTTTGAAAAAAAGCTGTGACCTTCAGGTTTGGATGAATCATTCCAAATCACCTGAAAAACGGATGGCATCGCGTTTCTGTGCTTTGACATAGATATCAGCGGTGCCATTGTCGTAGATAGTTACGACATAGACATAGCTATCCTCCTCGTTTTTCACGGCAAATTCAAACTCGTTGCTGTGTTTCTTCTCATTTCGCCTCTTGGCAAAATCCTGTATAGGTGCTTCAAAGTTAAGCCCTTTACTCACCGAATAAAATGAGGGAGAATGCACCTGCCCGATATAAGGCAAGTTGGAATAAAGCCATCCGTCCTTCACCTCGAGCGTAAATTCCGAGAGCACCGGGCGACTGTAATAGCGCTGTGGATACATCTGGCTCACCCTCACTTTGAAAGCAAGTTGCGGCAACTGCTCATGCTGGAGAGCAGTTGCCGCACTGTTATTCTGGAGGTTGGTTTGCGGTGTGTGACAGGAAACCAGTGCCATTACTAAACCCACAAACAGCATAGAAAAGTTTTTCTTCATAACCTTCAAAATCAATATTAACCACTTTGGTGATGAATCTGAAACATGGGTATGATGAAATTATCACCTTCAAAGGAGTCAACGCATCAAATGGTTTGTTCGATGTTCCACAAGAATGCCCGCAGTCCGAGCATCTCATTATCTGTATCCACCTCATGCAGGCGTTCCATAACCACAGGTGCCACGTCATCCTCAACGATGGTGAGGATGGATGCGTTCATGCTCGGCCAAGCATGGCTTCCCAGATGCGGTTCACCTGTTTTTGTGCCACGTCCTTTCGTTTGGTCGAAGAGCGTGTATCCTTTCAGGTTCGAACGTTCAAGCACATCAATGACATGGTCATGATGCGCCTGATCGTAAGATATAAAGATAGCTTTCATTGTTCTAAGAATTGAGTTTCACTTTTTTATGCATTTTCATCGTCCTCACCGATGGTAAAGTCCATTTCCTCAGCCTTATGATCTTTCCAGTAAGCATTGAGCGCTCTCTGCTTCTTCATCTTCCGGCGGTTGCGTTTGATTCCGTTGGAGCCGAAGATACAGAACATGGAAGGCACATAAATCAAGGTGAGAATGGTGGAAACGGTCAAACCACCGATCACCGACACACCAAGCGGTCGCCACATCTCGGCACCCACACCGTGTCCTACAGCCATAGGCACCATACCGAGGATGGTGGTGAGTGTGGTCATAAGGATAGGTCTGAGACGGCTTCTCGCCGCTGCCACAGCACTTCGGATAAGTCCGTAGCCCCGCTCACGCAAAAGCTGCGTATAGTCGATGAGCACAATACCGTTCTTCACCACGATACCGATCAACATGATACCACCGAGCATCGACATGATGTTGAGGTTCGTCCCCGTAAAGGCCAATGCCAATATGATACCTGATAGAGCGAATGGCACGGAGAGCATGATAATGAACGGATAGGTGAGTGATTCGAACTGTGCCGCCATAACGATAAACACGAGTATGATGATGAGAATTCCGAGTGTACCGAGGTCACGGTTTGAATCCTGCTGGTCCTCATACGAACCCGCCACCTGCACCACGATACCTGCTGGAATATCCATATTCTCATAGATTGAGCGTCCGTACTCCACACCATCGGAGAGTGCATATCCATCTTTGAGCACCGCCATGACGGTGGTGATACGTTGCCTGTCCTTACGCTCGATAGTCGGTGGGATGGACGACTCGCTGATGGTGGCTATATCTCTCACCCTGACGTTTCCAGACTGGGTCGGTATAAGCATATCGAGAATATTATCGACTGACTCACGCGCATCCGGTTCATAACGAACCTTGATGTCGTATTCCTCACCATCCTCACGATAGTAAGACATCAATGAACCTGTGATGAGGTTACGTACAGACGCCGATGCGGCGCTCATGGTTAGGTTAAGCTTGGACAGTTTCTCTCTGTCGAAGTTGATGACGAGTTCCGGCTGATAGTCGGAACGTGAGATATTGGTCTGTCCCACCATCTCGCTCTCCTGGAGTTTCGCTGCGAGTGTTTCCGCCACCTTTCTGGTTTCATCGAGGTCATATCCATAGATTTCGAAAGTGGCCATACTCTGACCGCCCATGTTGGAGTTACCTCCACCAAGCTGAACCTGATATTTAGCCAATTCCGGCACTTTCCTACAATCCTCACGCATCTCGTCGCAAATGGCCACCAGTCCCTTGTCACGTTCATTCGACGGAACAAAGTTGAGGTTGAACGAGATGATATGCGAGCCATTGGAACGTAGAGAGGCAAACGTGTTGTTGTCACCCGCCTGACCAACAGTGAAGTTACATGCCGTAAGGTCTTTTCCGTATCGCTGCATCCAGGTGTAGGTAAGGTGGTCAGCCACCTCCTTAGCTTTTTCCTTTCTAGATCCGATTGGGAGTTCGAGCGTACAAGCCACACGTCCATTATCGTTAGCAGGGAAGTATTCACTCTTGATACCGAAGATCTTCATCACATAGATGGAGCCCACAAAGAAAACGACGCAGGCAATGATGATGGTCCAGCGGTGGCGTACAGCCCAGTTAATTCGTTTCTCGTACCAGTTGTCGAGTCCGTCGAGGAATTTCTGAATCGGGCGGTAGAAAGCCTTGAAAATCTTGCTTTGCTTTTTTTGGAGCCTGAGCATCTGGGAACAAAGCATCGGAGTGAAGGAAAGAGCAGAAGTGGTGGAGATGGTCATGATGATACACATCATCCATCCGAGCTGCTTGAAGAGCACACCCGACATACCCGACACCATGGTGAGCGGGAAGAACACTGCAATCATGGTGAGCGTAGATGCGATAACGGAAATAGCCACCTCGTTGGTTCCATGTATTGCCGCCTGCTTCGGATCTGCTCCGCGTTCAATATGTGTTGTGACGTTCTCGAGCACCACGATAGCATCGTCGACCACGTTACCGATGGCGATAGAGAGACATGAGAGTGAAATCATGTTGAGTGAACCGCCCGAGGCATACAGATAGATGAACGAAGCGATGAGCGACATCGGGATGGTGATGGTGATGATGACCGTCGCCCTCCATCTTCCGAGGAAGAAGAACACCACGATGACCACGAAGAGCATGGCGTAGGATATGGTCTCAGTGAGTGAGTCGATGGTGTTGAGGATGTTGTCCGACGTGTTGACCATAACCTGCAGGTTGACATCCGGCGGCAGGTTTTTCCGGAGTTCCGGCAGCTGGTCCATCACCTCTTGGGAGATGGCCACTGAGTTGGCTCCACTCTGCTTCTGCACGATGACGAGAGCACCTTGCTTACCGTTGGTGTAGGTTTGCTGTGCGCGTTCCTCCACATCATCGACCACGCGTGCCACATCCTTCACATAGACTTTTCCGTCGCCATTGCTTGCCACGACAATGTCGTTGATTTGCCGGGAGTCGGTGAACTCGCCTTCTGTACGCACGGTATAAGTGAGCGTACCGATATCGACCGTACCGTTTGTGGAGTTTTGGTTCTCTGCCGCGATGGCTGATGCCACCTGTGCAGCACTAAGATTGTATGCCTCCATCTTGATAGGGTCCATATAGACATTGATTTCGCGCTCCGGCGCACCACTGATGGAAACAGTACCCACACCGTCGATACGTGCGAGCGGATTGGCCACGTTGTCGTCAAGAATCTTATACAATGCCTTCTGACTTTCATCCGCCTGCACAGAGAGGAGGAGGATTGGAATCATATCGGTGGAGAACTTGAAGATAATCGGTGTGTTGGCATCGTTAGGAAGAGAATTGCTGACCATGTCGAGCTTATCTCGGACGTTATTGGTCAACACATCGATGTCATATCCATATTCAAATTCAAGTGTGACCACAGAAACATTGTCCCTGGAATTTGAGGTGACATGCTTCAAGTGCTCAACCGAGTTGAGCGTGTTCTCAAGCGGACGCGTGAGGTTGTTCTCCACATCATTGGCCGAAGCACCATTGTAGTATGTCATGACCATAATGGTGTTTGTATCGATATCCGGATAGAGGTCGATAGGCAATCTCATGAGAGAGAACAAACCAAAAATGATGACCGCCGTGAACACAAGACTGGTCATAATCGGTCGTCTGACCGCACCTTCATATAAACTCATATTCTATTTCTGCTATTGAGATTTGCGATTATTTTACGACTTCCACCTCTTTTCCGTTAGCAAGCCTGGCCATACCGGCCACCACAACCATGTCGCCGTCTTCAACACCTGAAATGATTTCGAACTTATCACCCACATGCTGTCCGATTTCCACTTTATTATAGGACACCTTCCCATCCTTATAGACATAGACATACCTGTCGCCCGCACCGATTTGCTTGACCACGGCAATATCCGGCACCATGACATGTACGGAGCTTGACATGTTGAGTCTTGCCCTTGCATACATACCTGGACGGATTTGTTGCTTGTCGTTGGACATGAAAAGCTCCACAGGGAAGGTGTGTGTGACTTGGTCTATCGTAGGATAGATGGTGACAACAGTTCCCCTGAAGAGTTGGTCAGGATAGGCGTCGAGTGAAACATCGGCTCCCATACCCTCCTTCACGATTCCGTAGTATTGTTCCGACACCTTGATGATGAGCTTGACTGGATTGGTCTGCTCGATGGTGAGCACCGGCATAGATGTGTACATGTCGCCGTCATCGTAGTTACGAGCTGTGACGATACCATCCATTGGTGCCACAAGCCTTGTGTTCTCCTCCAGAAGCCCGGTTTGAGAGCGAAGCACGCCCAGTTGTTTCTGTGCGTTCTCGTAGGCGATGACAGTCTGGTCGTACATGAGTTTGGCACCGTCGTATTCCGACTTGCTCACGCCACCAATGTTATAAAGTTCGGCAGTGCGGTTGAATTCCACCTGCTGGTTCTCCATCTGGAGCCTTGCATTCTCGATGGCCAGTTTCTGGTTCTCGATTTGGATGTTGCTTTGACTGACACTGGTTTTGTCAAGGTCAACGACAACCGCTCCTTTCTTCACATAATCTCCCACATCGTAGTAGATTTTCTTGATACGATAAGGTGCGTTAGGAGAGATACTGTTCTTGATGTTGCTCTCCACCGTACCCGCATAAGTTTCCGTCTGTGCCACATTCTGCGCAAAGACCTGTTCGATTTTCACTTCAGGCTTCGCATCTTTCGCAGCCTGTGGGTTAGCAGCTGTCTCGTCCTTCTTCTGGTTGCAGGCAGCAAGCATCACTACCACGGAAAGAAGGATAGTTTTGTTGATAAGACGTTTCATATTTAATATGTATTTTATTCTTGCTAAAGGGGATTGTAATAGTCTTGTTCAGCACATTTTATTTCAGATAAGTCTCCCGTCCGAGGGTGTAATCATAGTCGGACTTATTGGTGAGATAATCATAAATAGACTGGTTGTAGGTGAGCTGCGCTTGGGTGAGTGCGGTCTGGCTTTGGTTGACTTCCAGAATGGTGCCTTTTCCCACCTCATATCGTTTGTTGGAAATGTTGTATGCTTTTTCGGCCTGCGCCACCGCAATACTGTTGCTGTTGACCTGTGAGAGGCTGGAGAGCATGTTGCTCCTATAGCTGTCGGCTGCGAGGTTGAGGTTTCTGAGCGTGTTGATCCGATTGTCTTCCAATTCCGCCATCTGTAATTTGACCGTCTTGAGTTTGGTCCAATTGGAAGCCCTGTAGATTGGGACGGACACCGAGACCACGAAGTTGGCACTTGGTGAGAACGAATAATTCCAGAGCTCCCATCCTTTATTGTAGAGAGACTGATATTGTCCTGTGAGTTGGAACATGACGGTCGGCATGAAGTTGGTCTTCGCAATCTTGTAGGACCTGTCGAGCAGTGCCCTGTTTAGGTCGAACTGGCGCATGACTGAATTGTCGAGCAGCTGCCGTTCCTGATCGAGAATCTGCGGTATGACCACGTTCGACTCATAGTTTTCGAGTTCGTCGTCGATGGTTAGTCCCACATTGGCTGTGACTCCCATAAGCACCTTGAGCTGCAAGAGCGCGAGTTTCTGTCCGTTCTCAGCCGACACCATGGTAGCGTTCATGGACCTCATCTGCACCTCAGCCGAGAGTTTGTCATACTCACTGACCTTTCCCACTCTGAAACGTTCGCTTATGATTTGGTAGTTGAGTCTGGAAGTCTCGTAGCTTTGTTTCATCACCTCGTAAGAATCCTGAGCGAGCAATGCAGAATAATATGCCTTGGTCACTTGGTTGATGAGGTCGAGTTTTGAGCCTCTGGCTTTTTCCTCCGCCAGTCTGATATCCTCCTTGGTAAGTTTCATGTTTTGATAAACAGCCGGTGCGAAAAGGGGCACATTGAGTGCAGCCGCCACATTGACTGTGTTGGTGTTGTCCTGTCCCATCTTGAAACTGTTGCCGCCGAGTTTCATCTCCGCAGCCAGCAAAGTGTGCTGAAGCGTTCCAGTTACAGAGATTTCGGGCAGCAGCGCCTGCCATGCTTCCTTGTCGGCAATCTTCTTGAGTTCGATGTCCTTTTCCGCGATTCTGATGGTTGGATTCTCATCCAGCGCTATATCAATAGCCTTCTTGAGGTTGACGTGCAGGAATCCGTCTTCGGATGTGTAGATCTGCGCCTGAGCTGCAGCACATACAGTTCCCACAAGCAAAGCAGTCAAAAAGCGTTTCATATTCATATTATTCATTCGTTATTATTTCAAATTCTTATTATGTTCTCTCATCAGATAGGAGTCAATCAATTGCAACCCCTTGGCTGTGCAACATCCTCTGAAAGTGATTACCTGCAGGCTGTTGAGAATTTCCGCCATGCTGTATTTTTTGAAAAGCTCAAACTTGATGATGTTCAGCATTTCAAAATCCATCATCTCGAGGAGCATCCGGTAGTTCAGATTCGGGATCATAAAACCCTCTTCCACACACTGGCTGATCACATTGAGCACGATGTCATTGCGCTCCTGGGTGTTTTGATTGAGAAAAGCCGTGAGTTTTGGATACTTGAACAAATCAACAAAGAAAACAGGATTCACATTTTCAATCTCATTCATCCTGAGAATAAACATCCTGATATAGACTTCAAAGCTGTTTTTTGATTCAGCCCTGACTTGCTGCACTTTTTCCCTTGTATGGTCAAACATGTGAATAAAACAAGCCAAAACAAGATGTTCCTTGTCTTCGAACATTTCATAGAGCGTCCGCTTGGAAATAGAAAAATGAGCAGAGAGGTCGTCCACTTTCACTTTTTTAATTCCAATACGACAAAACTCAGTCCAAGCATACTCAAGAATGCTTTTACGAAGTTGACTTTGAGAGTCGATTTTCTTTTCCACGTTCAGAGAGTTGAAAATAAGTCAGCTTAGAAACATATTGAGAACAAAAAGCCTCGGCTTAAATGCCCAATCCCAAAAACAGAAATTACCTTGTTCGTCACGCCTTGGGCACAAAAGCTTTACAAAGTTAGAGAGAAAACTTTTAATGGCAAAAAAGTTTTGAATTTATATTCAGCCACATTGGGATTATTAACATTCATTAACCATTAAAATGCGGGAAAAAGGAGCAATAGTATGCCACGGCACAAATAATTCCCCTCAAAGACAAACTAAGGCAACATGTTTGTTCATTATCACTTAGAACACAAATCCCAAATTGAGAAAGAAATAAGGTTTTTCAGTGACATTGCTGTAGCCGAGAGTGGCTCCGAGAGGTCCGAACATAGTGTTGTAGTAATAGCTGAGCGAAGTTCCAATTTTAGTGTGGTGGTCGAGAATATCCTTGAATTCATCGGCATCCTGAGCGACAGCAAAGCGGAGCTGCACAATGTTGTTCTCCGTGAGATGCATCTGTGCCTGGATTTGGGCTGCCAAAAACTTGTCCCAAGCCAGTTCCACATGTCCCATGCCTGCAAACGGCATCTGCTGTTCTGCATAATGTCCGAACCACTCGCCACCAATGGCGTTGCTGATGAAGAATGGTATGTTTTCCCCTGTCATAATTCTTCCGTAAAGCATCGGCTGGAGAGTAAAGCTGCGTCCGATAGTGAAGGATTTTCTCCAGGAAGCCGCATACTCGAATAATCCTCCCTCATCTTTGAAATTAACGAAGTTGTCCGTATGGTATGCGAATTTAGCCTTGAAGCGCGCACCTTTGGTTGGGAAAAACCAATGATTCTCGCTGTTATAGTCCACGTTGGCCTGATAATTGATGATATGCTGATTGTCAAGATGGTCGATCTGATGTTCCGGCAGCCTGTCAACCAGCAGGTTTTTGAAATCATAGTAATCCCATGCCGCTCCTATCCGGAAATTGAAGTTACGGAGATTGAAATTGAGCGGCATGACCGTCACATTATATTGATTAAAAGTGGTGTTGAAACTTTTCTTTCCGTATTCGTACAAATCGACGTCTTTATGCCAGAACGAGGCAGAGACAGAGTGATTGATGAAACTTTTAGGATGGAAGTCCCAATCCACTTTTCCCATGATCCGCTTTCCAAGGCGCAGGGTGAAATCGAGTTCCATCGGCAGTTTCGTTCTCAACGGAAATGCCGCATTAGCTTGCAACGCCACGATTTCTTCGTTGTCGAACCTGACCCCGAGGCTCACTTGGTTGGTTTTCTTTTCCCCAGCCACGAACACAGCCCTTGCCGCTTTTTCACCATCTGGACCTTCGACTGCATTGTTAATAATCCTGCAATCAGCGCTTTGATAGAAAAGGTCAGTACGCATGACAGTGGTGATCTGCTCCGTCTCCTCTGGGTCAAAGACAGCCCCCTCCTTGATTTTGAATTTCGACCTGACATATTGTTCATCAGCTTTCGACATATTGACAAACCGTATGTCGGCAATCGGCTGATTCAGATCCTGTTTTCCCACAACTACTCCATCCTTCATCGGTTGGTTTCTCCTGCTCTCATCGAAAAGCTTACCCAGTTCCCGAAGCTCATCCCAATGCTCCATGGCAGCCTCCTCGCCTCGTCGGATGAGGGTGTCGATGGCATTGGCATTGAAGGACGCCGAGCCATACCCAGCGGTGTTCACCCTGATTGGGATATCCGTGATGGCAAGGTTGTCCTCATATTTATTTTTGCAGTTCACATCTACAATCTGCCCGAGGATGGAAGTGGCCGAAGACAGCTCTTCCGCCGTCTTGGGTTTTCCCTGCACGGTGACCCCGATGATGAAGTCAGCACCCATTTCCCTAGCGATGTCGGCAGGAAAATTGTTGCGCAGTCCACCGTCAACGAGCACCATGTCGTTGACCCTCACAGGTGAGAACACTCCCGGAATGGCCATGCTGGCCCTCATGGCGAGAGGCAACACTCCTTGATGGAACACATACTCCGTGTTATCGATGATGTTCGTTGCAACACATGCAAATGGGATTGGCAACCGGTTGAAGTCAATGGAGTCGTTATAGGGAGCAGTGAGGCGGCTGAAGAGCGAATTGATGTTCTTTCCCATGATGAATCCCCCACTCCCTTCAATTTTCTTACCTGAGTACGCTATGCTTCTGGTAAACGCATAGGTGTTCTGCTTCTCCCTTTCTTGCAAGCTCTGGTGCATCATTTCTTCCTTGTCGGAAAGCACGAAACCCCAATCCTGCGCCCTGACGATGGAATCGAGCTGCTGGGAGCGGTATCCGCTGGCATAAAGACCACCGATGATGCTTCCCATACTCGTTCCCGTGATCACTTCTACGGGTATGCCAGCCTTCTCAATGACTTTCAACACCCCGATATGAGCCATTCCTTTGGCGCCTCCTCCACTCAAGACGACACCCACTTTTCGCGGCACTTGATTTGCCTGTGCAAAAACAGCTGTTATGTTCATGGCCCAGAATAGGAGGACCATCAAAGATTTCAGCAACTTCATCATTCAAATATAAAAAATGCAAAAAGATTGTCGATTGGTTTTCAATAGAGTCCAAAAGAACGTGATTTTATGCTCCAGAATCAGGTTGAAAAACCATTCAAGCTCCAAGTTTCGATTCAAAGGTACAAAGAAAAGAAGAATTAGGCAAACAATCTTTGGCAATAAAAATAAAATTCCTATATTTGTGTCGAAATATTCAAGTTTCCAATGGTCTATGCTCTCGCATGCCATCGGTTGGGAACACACCTCAAATCTATGAATTATGAGCATCGGTAAAGAAACTTACGCATCCAGGCGTGCAGAGCTGCAACGTCGCTTAGGCTCAGGGCTTCTGCTTTTTTTAGGCAACAACGAAGTTGGAATGAACTATGCCGACAACACCTATCATTTCCGTCAGGACAGCACCTTCCTCTATTATTTCGGGCTGGACTTTTCTGGTCTGGCCGCAGTGATTGACATTGAAGAGGACCGCACGATCGTGTTTGGCAACGAGCTGACGATAGACGACATCGTGTGGACTGGCATCCAGCCGACCCTGAGCGAGAAATGCCGCATGGTGGGTGTGGAAACATCTCAGCCGCTCAGCGCCTTGAAAGGCTATCTGGAGCAATCCAAGCATAAAGGTCAGCCCTTGCATTTTCTTCCTCCTTATCGGGGCGACCACCAGGTGTGGCTGCAGGAATTGACAGGCATTGCCCCTGCTGCCCAGCCTTCAAGCGCATCCGTACCTTTAATCAAAGCCATCGTGGATATGCGCAACCACAAAAGCGAGGATGAACTCGAGGAGATCGAGCGTGCCATAGACATCAGCGCGGAAATGCACCTGACAGCCTACCGCATGGCCCGTCCTGGCGTGGAAGAATCGGAGATAGCCGCAGCAGTGGCAGCAGTGGCCACCCGTCATGGAGAGACGCTCGCCTTTCCCACCATCGCCACCACTAAGGGCCAGGTGCTTCATAACCACGGATTCATCCACACGCTTCACGCAGGCGAGTTGTTTCTTTTGGATGCCGGTGCGGAAACGAAACTCCATTACGCTGGTGACCTTTCATCGACGATGCCGGTGAGCGACCAATTCAGCAGCCGCCAAGCTGAGATTTACGAGATTCACCTTTCGAGTTTTTGGGCTGCCGTAGATTGCCTGCATCCTGGTACACCTTTCCGTACAGCCCACATCGCCGCCGCCACCAAGATAGCAGAGGGAATGAAATCGCTCGGCTTGATGAAAGGTGACCCGGCAGAAGCTGCAGAGATTGGTGCATACGCTTTGTTTTTCCCTTGCGGCCTGGGCCACATGATGGGCCTTGACGTTCACGACATGGAGAACCTTGGTGAGCAATATGTGGGCTATTCCGACGACATGGTGAAAAGCACCCAGTTCGGTTTCAAGTCACTGCGTCTGGCACGTTCATTAGAGCCTGGTTTTGTATTTACCGTGGAACCCGGCATCTATTTCATCCCCGAACTGATTGACCGCTGGAAATCGGAAAAACGTTTTGAAGATTTCATCTGCTATGACAAGCTGGACTCTTGGCGCGACTTCACAGGACTTCGGAATGAACTGAATTATGTCATCACGGCCGATGGTGCCCGCCTGCTGGGCAAAGTGAAGAAACCGATGAGCATAGCAGAGGTGATGGAAGCAAAAAACAAATGAGGTGTTTAGCTAATCATAATACAAGAAACTAAAAATCAGAACTATACATTTAAAACAGCCATTAAAAGTAAAGAGAATTATGAGAAAGACATTAGCTGCCGCACTGATGCTGGCTATGAGCGCCTGCACACTCAGTGCTCAAGATGTGAAACAACTGCCTGCTCCCGACAAGACGCTGAACGTGACTCTGATGGAAGCCCTCCAGAAACGCCGTTCGAACCGCGAATTCGATGCTTCGAAAGCCATCAGTGAACAACAACTCAGCCAGTTGCTTTGGGCTGCCTGCGGTGTGAACAACACAGAACGCAAACTGCTCACCATCCCTACAGCCATTAACGCCCAGGACATCAAAGTGTATGTATGTACTGCTGAGGGGACATGTCTCTATGATCCTTACACCCATTCGCTGAGTTTGGTGACGAAAGAAGACATCCGTCCTCTGCTGTGTGAGCGTCAGGCGAGTATGGCTTCCGCCCCTCTGAACCTGCTCCTGGTGAGCGACCAGAGCCGATTCCGCGGACATGGTGAGACCTACGGCGCCATGGACTCCGGCTACAGCTCGCAGAATATCTGCCTGATGTGCGCTGCCTTGGGATTGAAGACCGTTCCCCGCGCGATGATGAACAAGGAAGCCACAGCCAAAGCACTAGGCTTGGGTGAAAACATGATATTGGAACTGAACCACCCAATTGGCTATTAATTCATGTGGAAGTGTTTGATAACTTTATAAGTATCTGTCACACAGGTAAAAAAACAAATACACCCTAAAGTTGAAAGGTACAAAAAAGTGCAATTTACAATTTGCCGTTTTGGGTGCCAAAGCAAGCAGTTTTTATGTCATTATAACTATACAAGATTTAACAATTCATTAAGATTATTTAACAGGCGAATTTTAGCCATTTTGAGCTTTTGACAACTTTGGTGAGCAAAGACAAGACTTTTTGCCAGTCAAAAGAGAGAAGATAAAGCATCAAAATGGGAGCATTTGTACCGACCTTGTACCTCGGTTGCGCTAAGTAGCTGTGTGACAAGGTCGGTTAATAATTAAAATACAACGAAGAAGAAAAAGGACATTCAGACGTGCCAACATTTATGGTTCGACAGAGAGATAATTACCTGTGATAATGCTGGATTTAGTCAGAATACACTCGTATTTATGTTAAAAAAGCTGCAGAAATATTTCATTCTTGGCAAAATGTTTTAATATTTGACAAAAAAGATACTGCTTGACTTGCTCTTCAAGGAAACGCACTATTCCCAGATTGTTTCGCTACCCATACAGAGTCCGCTACTGGTGACCGACGAGCCGCTTGTCATGGTTAGTCTGCCGAGTCATGAAGATTTGTTGGGCGACAAACTGACGGCTTTCGCTCCACACACGACGGGCATTCCATTCTTCAAGGGCCATAAGAAATGTACGATGGAGATTATCAAGCAGCTCTATGACGTAGCCTCGCTATTTGACATCACGGACGACCAGACCATCACCCGCCAGACCTTCATGAAGTTTGCCATGGTGGAACTGCAATATCGCAACTTGCCATCAGATGACATTCAACAGGTGCTTGACGACATCTACCAGACAGCCATCACCATCTGTATGCGCGGTTTGGCGAATCCGGAGGAATACAAACTCCTGCAAGATGGCATTAGCCGTATAGGCAATTTCATTCACAGCGAGAAGTACACCTTGGATTCTGCCATCATCAATGCAGCCAAAGTGGCTTACCTCAGCCGACTTTTGGAGAATGGAATTAACGAGATACGACACTATACACCTGACGATATAGGTATGTTGGCATCACAGGCTCTTCAACTCCCTATGCCTACCAAACTCAACAAACTTAAAAAGACACATCCCGAGGCATTCTTCTATCTAAACGAGATTCAACGAATGGGATAGGGCGAGGGCGGTTCTGAGCCGTGTTTTAATGATGGGCTTTCCCCGTGGGCGGGAGAATGAACCGCTGTGGCAATGAAGCAAATATAACATCAAGGCGGGCGAGGATGGAAAAGGCGCATCCTCGCCCGCTTTTTAGCCAGAAGAATAGCGGGGAAGAAGTTTTTTGAAAAAAGTGGAGATTTTGCGTAGCGTTTTCGCTCTTTCTTTGTAGTATAAGTATGGAACGTCTGAAATACATATCGCTAGTAACAGAACTGCGGCAGATTGCTGTAGAGAGAGCGATGTCGTTGCTCGATGGCAAGGATGATGCTGAGGACGTGGCTGGAGAAGTGCTGCTAATATTGTGGGAAAGACACAAAAACCTACGAGATAATACAGAAGAAGTGAGGCATTTGGCCGACAGGATGGCAAGGAACCTCGCACTTAACCTGTTGCAACACCGACGACGACATCCAATTCTGCGCTTTTTCTTTCGGCAAGACAATGGCGAAGAAAAAACGGGCAACATCCCTGACATCCCAGATTGGTCCACGCCACAACAATATATAGAGGATAAAGAGGCTAACAGTATCGGCCAGCGAGCCATGAGCCAACTACCTTACAATTGGAGGAGAATCGTTGAAATGCGCGAGCGGGAAGATATGAGTTTTGCGGAAATTGCCCAGGTACTGGGCACAAGCGAATCGTCGTGCCGAGGCATGATGTCGAAAGCACGCCAAAGAATGTTACAACTAATAAGTAAAATGACAAGATGATGGAAAAAGAGTACATACAGAAACTGCTTGACAGTTACATGGCTGCTGAAACGACCAAGGAGGAAGAACAACTTCTTTCCGACTACTTCAGCACCCATCAGGATATTCCTGCAGAATGGCGAAACATCTCTGTCATGTTTCGTAGCATCAGGCATTATAGGCAAAAGCCCGATGCGTCACATAAGCGGACAATACTGAAATGGAGTGCTGCTGCGGCTGTAATCGCTTTCATCTTCGGGACAGGGTGGTTACTCATGCGCCAAGAGGTAACGGATAAACCATCAGATGCAATTGTACAAATAGCAGAATCTTCTACCACCGATGTCATAGAGTCTAAACAAGAGATAATAGCAGAAGAAGCGCCTGT
>R25__coassemble_700_pt1 | contig 18972 bp, 15 predicted proteins | sample R25__metabat2_high_PE_055 | metagenome-assembled genome bin R25
GACAGCGGTGGTTAAGTGGGGACGACGCATCTTGCGTCGTGGCAAAAGGACAGGGAATTAGACTTTAGGTCTTAGATGGTTAAAACCAGATTTTCAGAACATCAAACTGAACACCTTATCAATTAAATTAACAAAGGAAGGCTGTCGGTCAGACAGCCTTCCTTTATTAATGAACTATACGCAACCACTCATCATTATTGGTTTTCAGTTTGTGGTTTGATGAGTCTTACGCCATAGATTTCTCCGATTTGCTTGCCCGGTTTCGCCACAAACTTCACGCGCACCTGAGTCTTTCCCTTAAGCAGTTCTTCAGGGATGTCGTAGGTTTCATACTTAAATTCTGAGATTCTGTATTTACCCGTGTTGTTGACAGACTTGACAAGCTGGTCGTCGATAAAGATGTCGAACTCATGTGACTTCCACTCTCCCACTCCCCAGTATTTCAGTCTGAGCTGCAGGTTGGTGAGTCCGTTGGTCTGCATGAGATAGCTGAAATAATGTCCGTCTCTGGCATCTCTCCAGAACACATCATTGGTGTTGCCCGTGTTGGAGCGGTCTGTCTCCATCTTGTGGTCAGTCTCCGGTTGTTGCTCACCCGGCTGCACCTTGTCAACGGTCCTTTCCTCCAGCAGTTGTTTCTCACGCTCCGCCTTAGCCATGGCGTCGAGATGTTCCTTATAGCTCTTTTCGGACAAAGTGAGCCAATACATCATGTATCTGGAATCATGGATTTCAAAGAACGGCACAATCTCGTTATGGATAGGGTTCTCCATACGGGTTGAGAGTGTGAAATGCAACGGTTTGCCATTCACCGGCTTGAGTTGCGCCGGGATGTCCTCTGGATTATCGGCAATGAGTATTGGCGCCTGGTCGATCGGCAGCTTTTTCCCGCCGGCATACTGTCCAAATCGGCTGTCGTCAGCAATGAGATGATTGAGGTCTTCTGTTCCCGTCTTCATGCCGAGCATGATTGGCCCATGCATGAGTGCAATGTATTGAGGTACGTTTGGCAGGTAAGCCACACTTGAATGCATCGGGAACACGCACTCCACAACATCTCCCTTCTTCCATTTGCGGTCGATGCTGACGTATGACGAAGGTCCCGTGACTACATTGACCTGTTTTCCGTTGACCTTAACCTGAAACTCACCCGGTCTGACCCATCCCGGATAGCGGAGCATCAGCTGGAACTGGGATTTTCCCTTCGTCACGGTAATCTTACTTGATTCTCCATAAGGGAATTCCGTCTCCTGACGAAGACTGACACCTTGTTCTCTCCAATTCAGTTCAGACGGAACGAAAAGATTCACGAAAAGTGCGGTCCCCACCTTCGTATAGATGAACTGTCCGTATTTGCCGTGGTTTTCCATACCCGTTCCCACACAGCACCACATCGCCTCATTTGGAGCCGAATAGTTGCGGTAGTGGCGAGGTCTTGCAGGCGTGAAATACACATATCCACCATGCTCTGGGTGTTGAGATGAGAGAATATGGTTGAAAGTGGCAAGTTCATAAAAATCGGCAAATCTTGCCTCAGGGTTTCTGCGATGCAGATCTTCCGTCAACTTCAGCATGTTGTTGGTGTTGCAAGTTTCCGGTCCGTCGATGTCGTTGATAAAGTCCATGCAAGCCTCCTTGCTTGGGAAATGCTCCCTACGACTGTTTCCTCCGAAAGCCAGGGATCGCTGTCCAGAGACCACATCCCAGAAGAACTGTGCGGCACGGTGGTATGCCTCGTCACCTGACAATTCCGCTATGCGCTCAAAACCCACCGCTTTCGGCACCTGGGTGTTGGCATGCATGTTGTCGAGGGTGTCCTGACGTTTCTCCATTGGGAAAAGGAGACGTTTATGCGAGAAACGCTTGGCGCAATCGAGATATTTCTGATTCTTGGTTATGGCAAACGCATCTGCCAGCACCTCGTTCATTCCTCCATGCTCATTGCCCAGCATCTGCTCCATCTGTTCATCGGAAAGTCCAGCCGTCAACTCAACCGCCCAATCCGCAAACCTGATGAAGAGATTCTTAGCCTTTTCGTTCCCGCAGTAGAGCCATGCATCCCTCAATCCGGCATACATCTTGTGGAGATTGTAGAAAGGTGCCCAAGCCCTGTAATAGATGGAGAAATCTCCTTTCTTAAAAGCCGGCCAGAGCTTGTCGCTTCCTGGGAATCCCCCCATGTATCCTTTTCCCCAATCTGGATGGTTTTTGTCGTTGGCGTCTGCACACTCCTGCACCTCATCGATGATATATTCCATTCTCTTCCGGCACTGTTCATCGCCTGTGGCAGCGTTAATAGCCATGGCTGTGAGGTAGTGCCCTCCCACATGTCCGTCGAGTCCATCCCAGTTGGGATAAGTCTTGGCTTTAGGTTGCAGTCCCGCTTCCTTTCTGTAGGGAGCCATGAGGCGGTCGCAATCATATTGCAGCAATGTCTTGATGTTCAAGTCACGCGCTTTCTTCAGCGGTCCGCCAGTCAAGGTAACATCCTCCAATGGAAACTCATCAGCATACAATTTGTCCTGCGCCCAAAGAGTTCCCGAATTCGCCATCCCCACCATGAGAACAGCTGTTCCTAATAATCTTTTCATGTAACACTTCTTTTTTTGATCCGTAAATCGTTTTCAAACATTTTCAAACAAAGATAGCAAAGTCTTTTCTTATTATATAAGGCAGTTGTAACAAAACCTATCAAAAACAAAAACGATGTTAAAAAAACATACACAGTTAAAAATAAATGTAACCTGTCCCACGATTTGGCACAAGCCATCACTACCTTTGCATCACTAATCATTCATTCAATCCACATACAAAAGATGAATAAGAAATATCTTATCCACGGCATCAGGAAACTGAACATAGAGAAACTGGAAGAGGCATTGTACCATTACTTCCGCTCATCCAATCCGACATCTGAGATACAGTCTGAGTTTTTGGATCAGACTAACGACGATTTGCTGAATTGGAAGATGCAGATTTTGGGAGCGAAGATCTTCAGCATCAAAGTCCGTCAATTTTCCAACCATAATATAATGGTGACATTGAGCATGGGTTCCATTTGTTCCGATGACAATCCGAACCCCCTCCTAGAGATCCTTGCCTTCTTCAAGATTCTCCATCGTGCGTGCCGTATCGAAGATGAAGGCGGACATGCCATTCGCATAGGTCATGATATGATTAAAAAAGGCTTATCGGCCAGCTTCTGCAGACAATATTTAAGTGAGAAAGATTTGGGAATTCAGGATGTCACAAACAAAGAAAAAAGCGCCGATTCCCCCCGTACCTTCATCATGCGCTGGAATGCCACCATCAGCAATTACAGCGTTGAAGAATACCTCAACGCCTTGTACAATCCTTCTGCCTTTCCTTCGTATTACGACTGGTCGGTATGGGATTACAACAAAGTGCGGATAGGCGACCGTTTTTTCATGGTTCTGACAGGATGGGAACATAATGGCATTGTGATGGCCGGCACGATTGTAGGCCCTCCCTATATCGACCAAGATTGGATGGGGCGTGGCCGCACCGTACATTATGTGCAGCTTGAGCCTAACTACATGTCCACCCCCGACAATCCCAACTTACTCACCACAGAAGAATTGCAAAAAGAAATCCCCGATTTCAACTGGGAAAACGGACATTCTGGCGAGTTGCTGCCCCCAGCATCAGCAAAAAAACTGGAAAAGTTGATGGAGAGGCATCAGAAAATGGAAGACGAATTGGACAGAATGTGTAGCATGCAAATAGAAAACATGGAGACTCTTGAAGAATCTCCATGTAAACCAGAACCATCTGGCGAATCGAAGGACGTCATCACGCTGATGGAAGAAAACACCATATCTTTCAATATGCTATTCCATCCATTCGATTCCATCCAGTTGAACTGTTTTGGTGAAGCCTGAATGTGATGTCCTAGTCTTGGTGAAAAAGTATGACTGCTAATGGATTCTGGAAAGCTTGAGCGAAAGGAATCCACTCATCCTGCGGCAGCCGCATCGTGAAGGATTTCAGCCAATGTGGGATGGATATGGATGATATCCGCCAACTGCTGAACAGAGGTGTTTCTGCACATCAATGCAGCCACTTCCTGAATGATGTCGGCGGCATGGCTTCCGAATGCATGGCATCCAATGATCAGCCCGTTCTCATCGCTCAAGAGCTTGAGCATTCCTTCGGTCTCATTCATGGCCAACGCCTTTCCGTTAGCCCTCCAGAAGGCCTTATTGCATTTGTAAGGCAGACCATCAGCCTTGCACTTTTGTTCTGTCACTCCCACGCACGCCGCTTCTGGATTGGTGAAAATAGCAGCCGGCATGACATCGAACCTGATATCATCGTTCCGTCCGATGATTTGGTTGACCACATGGATGGCCTGCATCTCCGCCGCATGAGCCAACATCTGCATGCCGTTGACGTCACCGATGGCATAGATATCCACATCTCTGGATGAATCCGTCTTTACCTTGAAGGAGTTCTTATCCACCACAACCGCTCCTCTTCCATCGGTGAGAATGCCAGCATTCTGCAATTCCAACCCTTGCGTGAGCGGTTCTCTTCCCACCGCCATCAGGACTTGCTCTGCCTGCACGGTGGATTCGCGTCCTTTCTTGTCGGTGAACACCACTCCTTCGTCATTGATTTGTGTGACAGCAGACTGCATATAAAAGTCCACCCCTCTTTTTTCCAATGACTTACGGAGACGTTTAGCGATGTCATCGTCGAGCACCGGCAAACATTCCTTCAGAAACTCCACCACGGAGACTTTCACCCCAAATGCGTTGAGGATGCTTGCGAACTCCATGCCGATAACGCCCGCTCCAATGATGCAGATGCTTTGAGGGAAAGTTTTCATAGAGAGGAGGTCGGAAGAATCGAGCACCGCTCTTGATGGTTCCTCCTTAAGTCTGAGTATCTTAGATTTTGAGCCTGTGGCGATGATGATGTGGTCGGCTTCAAAAACCTGTCCGTCAGCCACAACTGTCCTTTCATCCTTAAATGCCGCTTTAGCCCTGACCAACTGAATTTTGGGGTTTGCAAGCAGTGTCTCGATACCCGCTCTCAGGCTTTCCACCACATTATCCTTTCTCTCCACCACCTTCGCGAAATCCACAGCCGGCACAACATCGGGATTTACATTCAGACAAGATTCCTTCCACTGAAGGAGGAAATCGGCATCATGTGCAAATGCTTTGGTCGGGATGCACCCCACATTGAGACACGTGCCCCCCACAAACGCCTCTTCGAACACCACAACATTAAGTCCGTTTTGCGCCGCATATTCCGCAGCCCGGTATCCTCCCGGTCCGGCACCGATAATGATAAGATCCGTATGCATCTTTCTTTCAACAGTTTATGGTCACGATTCCTTATCTTCCACCAATGCCTTATAGGTGACTACAGGATGTGTGGCAGCCAACACATCGTCCACCCTTCCGACAGGCGTGTTGTGCGGAGCTTCCTTGAGCACCTGTGGATTGGTACGCGCCTCCTCTGCTATTGCCCTCATCACTTCGATAAATCCATCGATGGTCTGCTTCGATTCATTTTCCGTAGGTTCAATCATGAGCGACTCATGGAAAAGCAATGGGAAATAGATTGTAGGGGCATGATAGCCGTAGTCGAGAAGACGTTTTGCCACATCCATAGTAGTGACTCCAGTGGATTTATCCTTCAGTCCGTCGAACACAAATTCATGGCAGCAGTTGGTAGCGATAGGGAGTTCATACACATCCTTCAGGGACTCTTTTATGTAGTTGGCATTGAGGGTTGCCAAAGGTCCGACCTCTGCAATATGTTCTTTTCCAAGGGAAAGGATATAAGCGTACGCTTTAACCATCACGCCGAAATTCCCTTGGTAAGGACTGACAAATGGGAAAAAGTCCTGCAGTCCTTCCCTTACTCCCACTGGTCCAGCACCAGGTCCGCCACCTCCATGAGGAGTGGAAAACGTTTTATGGAGATTGATGTGCATGACGTCAAATCCCATGTCTCCAGGCCTGCACACGCCGAGCATCGGATTGAGATTGGCTCCATCATAGTACATAAGACCACCCGTCTGATGTATAATATCCGCAATGACAGGAATGTTCTTCTCGAAGAGTCCGAGCGTGTTCGGATTGGTCATCATCATGGCAGCGATTTCCTCTCCCTGCTCTTCCACGATGCGCTTGAGGTCATCGACATCGACCGTTCCGTCGCTGAGCGACTTAACCTCCACCACTTCAAGGCCACAGACAGCCGCAGACGCAGGGTTGGTTCCATGTGCGGAATCCGGAACGATCACCTTCTTTCTTTTGAGGTCACCCTTCTGCCGATGATAGTTGTCGATGGTCATCAATCCCGTCAGCTCTCCGTGAGCCCCGGCGTACGGTTTGAAGGTGAAATGAGCCAATCCAGTGATTTCGCAGAGCGCTTTCTCCAATTGTTCCACCAGGGTTCTCACCCCCACAGTAGTTGATTCCGGCTGCTCTGGATGGATATTCTGGAACTGCGGCATCACAGCCATCTCCTCATTGATTTTCGGGTTGTACTTCATCGTGCAAGACCCCAACGGATAGAAACCGTTGTCAACACCGAAGTTGTTGGCAGAGAGATTTGTATAATGCCTTACCACAGTGAGCTCATCACACTGCGGCAGTTCCAGTTCCGCCTTTCTTCGGGCCTCTTCTGGCAATTGATAGTTCCCAAATTGGTTTTTAGGTAAAGAATATCCTTTCCGTCCCTCTACAGACAGTTCAAAAATAAGGTTTCCGTATAATCGATTATTCATAAAACTGGCATTTTTCCTTATGACACCCAATTACTTAAACTCGTTGATGATTTTGACCATTTTGTCGATTTCCTCTTTCGAACGTTTCTCCGTCACGGCAAAGATGAATCCATCCTCGAACCTCACGCCTGGCAGGAATCCCTCCTGCACGAGTTTGTCGTAGAGTTTGTCGGCATCTCCATCGTATTTCACATAAAACTCATTGAAGAATGGTTTGTCGTATGCCAGTTTGAAATGTCCGGTGCTGGTCAGTTGGTCAAGCAGATAGTGTGCTCCATCAAACGAGAGCTGTGCCGCTTCCTTGAGTCCATTCTTTCCCATGATGGCAAGATAGACCGTAACGAAAAGCGCCATGAGCGACTGGTTGGAACAGATGTTTGAAGTGGCTTTCTGTCTTCTGATGTGCTGCTCCCTTGCCTGGAGAGTGAGTACAAAAGCTCTTTGCCCGCGGTTGTCTTTCGTCATACCGACAATTCTTCCCGGCATTTTTCTGATGAGTTTTGAGGTGGTGCACATAAAGCCGAGATAAGGACCTCCAAACAGCATTGGAATGCCCAGGCTCTGTCCATCTCCAACGGCAATGTCCGCGCCCCATTCCGCCGGCGTCTTAAGCAGCGCCAGGTCAGCAGGAACAGTGTCGAGAATGAAGAGCGCCTTAGCCGCATGGCATTCATCAGCCACCCCCGTGAAGTCCTCTATGATTCCATACACATTAGGCTGCTGCATGATCACTCCTGCCACTCCCCCTTCGGCGAGTTTCGCCTTCATATCGTTGAGGTCGGTGACACCCTCATTCTGGTCGATGGTCACGACCTCAATTCCCTTATGCAGTGCATAAGTCTCAATGACTTTCAAGGTCTTCGGGTTGATGGTTTGCGAAACAAGTACCTTATTTGTTTTCTTAGTAGCCGCCACCGCCATCATCATGGCTTCTGCCGCTGCAGTGGTTCCATCGTACATGGATGCATTCGAAACCTCCATCCCTGTGAGTTGTGTCATCATGGACTGAAACTCAAAGATATAGTGGAGTGTACCCTGCGAGATTTCCGCTTGATATGGCGTGTAGGAAGTGAGAAATTCAGAGCGTTGGAGGATATTTGGCACAGCAGCCGGCGTGTAATGGTCATACACCCCGAATCCCGCAAAGCAAGTGAGTTGCTTGTTTTGTTCAGCAAGCTTGTCGAACACCCTCCTCACTTCGATTTCGCTCATCTCAGACGGAATCTGATAAGCATCCTTAAATCGGATGTCCTGGGGAATCTGGCTGAAGAGTTCATCCAAAGAATCCACGCCTGATTTTTCAAGCATGAGTTTCAGGTCCTCTTCAGTATGTGGAAAAAATTTATACATAAGGGTGGATCTATAAATTACGTTTTACTTACAAATCTCATGGGGTGGTTTAAAATTCGGTTGTTTTTGTTTGATGCGGCGTCTTTTTGCCATTGTTTGCAGTTACATAGCTCGCTATGCGCCTTTAAGTAACGATAAAAAAATAACTTACCTCATTTTTGATTTGTACAAAATGTTGGTGTTACTTTCATCTTTTAGGCTGTTTTTGCCCCTTTTCTCAGTCATGATGCCCGCATCACTCCTTCGAAAACGAACAAAAACATCTCCAAAATATGAACAAACTGAGGCAATTTATTTTTTCATCATTACTAAACAATGACAAAAATCCATCCACATCAATTCAAAAAACAATCCGACCTAATTTTTAGAACCACCCTAAAAAGAGAAAAAGTAATAAAAAAATGTTGTTGTGGAAGAATGATTACTGCTTTTCGCAGAATTCGGTATATGCCTGAGCATTCATCAAATCGGCAAGTTCGTTCTTGTCGCTGATTTCCACCTTGATGATCCAGTTTTCGAAAGCATCCTTGTTGATGAGTCCCGGTTCGTCCTCGAGCGCCTCGTTCACTTCCACCACAGTTCCGCTCACTGGTGAAATCAGGTCGCTTGCAGCCTTTACGCTCTCCACAGCACCAAATTCCTCGCCTGCGTTGACCTCATCGTCCACATCGGGCATATCCACATACACCACATTACCCAATGCCTTCTGAGCGAAATCAGTGATACCGATGAATCCGAAATCGCCTTCCACTCTGATAAACTCGTGGGACTCAGAGTAGTAAAGTCCCTCAATAACCTTAGCCATAAAAGAAATGTTTAGGGTTGTTTTATATATTGATTGTTTTAAAATTTATACAAATTTACCAAGACTTATGAGAACTGCCAAATCGTGACAGACAAACTTATTGACACTCTTAGTAAAGAAATGAACAGGTGAAGTGTCGTCACTTTTTATAGTGCTTGTCGTAGAAACGTTTTTTCACCACAACCCCAGGGAACACTTTCTTTCGGATTTGCACCTGCAGTTCAGTTCCCAGTTTAGCGTATTGCGTATCGACAAGTGCCATGCATACGCTCTTGTCTGTGGAAATGGTGTGATAACCAGTAGTTACCTCTCCCACAGGCTCTCCATCTTTGAGCACAGTGTAGCCATGTCGCGGAATGGCCTTGTCGTTCAGCTCAATGCCGACAAGTTTCCTCTCCACCCCTTCTGTTTTTTGCTTGAGCAGTGCCTCACGTCCGATAAACTCTGTCTTATCGAATTTCACGAACATGGACAGTCCCGCCATAACTGGAGAAATGTTTTCAGAAAGTTCATCTCCATAAAGCGGCAATCCCACTTCAAACCTCAGTGTGTCGCGACACCCAAGTCCGCAAGGCTGAACACCCGCTTCGATGAGTTTGTCCCAGAAAGAACGGATGGCGTCGTGTGAGGCATAGATTTCAAATCCATCCTCTCCGGTATATCCGGTCCTTGACACGATGATGTCCCCAATTGTTTTTGTGGTATAGAAAGTAAGCTCGGCAGAAGGCAAATTGAGGATGTTTTCCATCGCAGCCTCAGCTTCCGGTCCTTGCAGAGCGATTTGTCCATATTCATCTGACTGGTTTTTCAGTTCGATATCGAACCCTTCCGCATTCTTCTTCATCCATTCCCAGTCCTTATCGATATTCGAGGCATTGATTACCAGGAAAAAGTCGTTCTCTCCCATTTTATAGACAAGCAGGTCGTCAACAGTGCCTCCATCTTCGTAGCACATCATGCCGTAATAGATTTTTCCGACAGGTGCATCCGTCACATCGTTTGTGAAAATATGCTGCACATACTTTTCTGCCTGCGGTCCTTTGACCGACACCTCTCCCATGTGTGAGACATCAAACACTCCCACATGTTGCCGCACAGCAAGATGCTCCGGCACAATTCCTAGATACTGAATAGGCATATCGAACCCACCAAATGGTGAGATCAATGCACCCAACGCCACATGCCTGTCGTACAGACAGGTTCTTTTATTTTCCTGATCCATAAAAAGTTATTGATAATAATATATTTCAAATTTCACAAGTTTCAGTAATCCCTTCGCACAAATCCCAGTCCCTGGCTTCAAGCACAAAGCAGTAGGTTGACGAAGTCCTCTTTATGCAGATGCAGGATGACATCGTCGAGCCTGGTTGGCAACACGTTATTGATATCGTCTTTGTTGAGTTTGACCCCTTTGAGCGATTTCAACAATGCGTCGAGTTCTCCAACAATGAAATAATCTCCAAGAAGGTTGAGCGACTGAATCACCCCATTCTTGACCTCCATCCTCACTTCCATCTCTCCCACTCCATCAAGCCAATGATGATGCGTGACGGCATATTTCGGATTATTTCCATAGATAAAATCATGAGAGCGGTATTCTTTCTCTATTTCCAGAATTTTTTCCACCTCTTTCTGTTGTAGCGTGATTTCTCCGTTGCAGAGCGTTTTCTTTGCAAAATCCTTGAATTGCTCCAGATCGAGATCGATGTAATCCTTCAATTGGGTGATTCTCTGGCTTACGCTAGTCACCCCCTTCGACTTGAGCTTTTGCTCAGACGGCGTGATGGAGGCCATCATGGCTTCAACGTCGGAATCATAGAGCATGGTGCCGTGTACCACACTTCTTCCTGGAATCCGATAGAATGCATTTCCGGAAACCTTCCTGCCGTCAATCAGAATGTCATTCCTGCCACTGGTGGTGGCTTTGACATTGAGTTTTTCCAGCATGGCCAATATCATATTGATATATTTATAAAAGGTGAATCCCACATTGTCCTCTTTGGTAATATAAGAGAACATGATGTTTCCCTTGTCGGCAAAGACACAGCCTCCTCCACTTTTCCTTCTGAACATCTTGATGCCATTTTGTTCACAAAACAGCACATTTACTTCATTTTCAATCAGTTGATTACGTCCAAAGATAACCGTAGGTTCGACTTGCCACATAAAAAAGCAATCACGCTCCTTCATGTTTCGCGCCACATACTCCTCCATCGCAAGATAGAATGACAACTCTCGTTCTTTCGCATCGTACAAATTCACGTAAATCATAATCGTTCAGTATTAGACAGGGCAATTAAATAAAAAAAACTTACAGTCTGTTGATAAACCTAAAGAGTTGCCTTCACAGAATCACCCCTTGTTAATATGTCAGTTAGCACTCCACCTACAAATATAAAAATAGAAAGTATATGTTCCAAATATTTTTCAAAAAAAATCACATAATTCCATTTTTCTATTCCAGGAAAGAATACAACGTGTCAAATTGTAAACTGGACTTTAAAATTTTACAAATTTGTTACAAAACAATCAGAAGAAAATGAGTGAAAGAAGATATGCGATGATGGTTGAGACAAACACACATACAAGACCCGGCATCATGAAAGAGTGGTTGAGCAGATACTTTCCTATGACCGTAGTTCCCGATCGGTCGAAGTTGACTGTAGCGATATCAGACGGATAATTAGGAATGAAGAAATATCCATACACCGACGGAAGCACGCCCAGAAGCACCGGTCCTGGAATTCCCAGTTTATAGGCCAGAGGCAACATAGCCACGACCACCGCCCCTTGTGAATTGATCAACACAGAAACGAGGAAAAAGACGAGAGCTATGCTCCACGGATATTGTGCTACGATTCCTTCAAGTCCTTGCTGCATTTCTTCCAGATAGTTGGAGAAATAGGTGTCGGCGAGCCATGCGATTCCATAGATTGCCACAACCGCCACCATTCCAGACTGCCACACAGGTCCAGCCACCGCTTTCTTAGGCGCCGCCTTGCAGAAAATAATCATCAGTGCCGCCGCCACAATCATCACAATCTGAATCACAATGTTCATAGCAAGGGGTTTGTCGAACATTTCCGTCATCCCCTCCATGTGGATTTTCGCTTTGACGAGGTGCTCTGCGGACAGAGTGACATCAGGGGAGATTGTAATGTCTGCAGCATCCTTCACAGCCCTCAGCGTAGAATGTTGCGGAAGGAAATTTTGGAACGTTGCAAAGAACACGATTACGGCGAGAGCACCGACAAATATATAGACAGCCCTCTTCGCCTCCTTTGGAATTTGCTTATCGAGTGTGGTGGCAGATGCGCCATAGATATACGCTTTCTGCTCAGGGTTTTGGATTTTCTTTTGAAATTCCGGGTCCTTATCAAGGTCAAGCCCCCTTTTATAGCTGCAAGCCGCCGCTGCCATCAATCCGCACAGGCAAGCAGGGATGGTGATGGAAAGGACTTGTGGAATGGTGATTTCAAAACCGTTAGCACCCGAAATGCTAACAAAAGCAACCACCGCCGCAGCGATAGGAGAGCATGTGATTCCCACTTGACTGGCCACACTTGCCACCGCACATGGTCTTTCCGGCCTGATTCCTTTCTTGAGTGAGATGTCGCAGATGATTGGCATAAGCGTATAGACAACGTGCCCTGTTCCGACGAGCACGGTGAGAAGAAATGTGCAGATTGGAGCGAGGAAGGTGATTCGCCCAGGATGTTTCCTCAACAATTTCTCTGCAATTTGAATCAGCCAATCCATCCCCCCTGATGCCTGCATGATACCGGCGCAAGTGACGGCAGCTATAATAATATAGATGACATCTGTAGGAGGATTTCCCGGCTTCAAACCAAATCCAAAAACGAGAATGGCCAATCCTATTCCCGAGATGGCTCCAAGTGCAAGGCTTCCATACCTTGAGCCCACCCAGAGTGCTCCAAGTACGATGAGCAACTGAATAATCATCAAAAATGTAGTCATAGCTATTATAATCTTAAGGTAAAACAAAAATCGAGGAAACTGTGTCCGTCAGTTATGGTATGTTGAGATTTTAAAATTCACGGGCAATCCACAACGCCTCCCCCTTCTGCCATGACGTTGCTAAAACGTATGGATGCCCCTTGTTGATTCACATTGAGCCGAACCGTTGCTCCATGGATAAGAGGGAAATTGACATCTCCATGCCCAGCAGGAAAACCACAGCAGACAGGAATATTGAGTTTTTCAAGATATGGATACAGCATCTGCTCCACGGATTCAAAATCGAGGTCGTTACCTGCATCGATAAATTCTCCAAAAATGATTCCTTTTACCCTTGAAAGAACTCCTCTGACTTTCAGTGTGTTGAACAATCGGTCGATATTCCGTTTGTTCTCGCCGATTTCTTCAAGAAAAAGGATGATACCATCTTTATTGGTAGCATCGCAGAAAGAACCTCCCAAAGCAGAAAGGACACAGAGATTCCCCCCGACCAAAGTTCCTTCGGCATTTCCTTTCAGATTATACCGATTTGGGCGGAGCTGATATTCTGGAATGTTTCCAAAAAGGATATTCTTGAGCAATAGTGATGTTTGGTCATTCCCTTTAGCATTCACCATTTCTTTTGGCATGGTACCATGGATGGACATAACGCCCGCCACCGAAAGGAAAGAGTGGATTGTGGTGATGTCGCTGAATCCGACGAACCATTTAGGATGCTGAGCAAACTCTTTGAGCGGGACAAAGTCTATGAGATGTATGGCTCCATATCCACCCCTGTTGCATATAACAGCCTTGACCTCATCGTCGTGCAACGCCCACAGAAGGTCTTCGGCCCTTTCCTGCGGAGTTCCGGCATATTTACCAGCATATTTTTTGCCCACATTATTGCCAATGACAGGTACAAACCCCCACTTTTTCAAAACATCTGCCGCCTGGCTGACGACAGTCGGTTCAATATAATACGATGGAGAAATCAGTGCCACCTTGTCTCCTTTTTTCAGAAAAGATGGCTGAACAACGTTTTCTGCAGCATGTACAGCCAGAACAAAGATTGTAAAAAGGAATAGAATCAGATATTTTTTCATCATTAGTCAAGAATTACCATTTATTGAACAAATATAGACAAAAAAGTTGTAATAAAGAAAAAACAGTAAAAGAAAAACGCAGGATCAGGAAAAATCCCGAACCTGCGCAATTAATATACAATTATGAGTAGCAATTACGAGAGGAAGCCGAGTAGCACACCAGCCGCCACAGCCGAGCCAATGACACCTGCCACATTCGGTCCCATGGCATGCATGAGCAAGAAGTTAGAGCTGTTAGCCCTGAGACCTTCCTGATTAGAGATACGCGCTGCCATAGGCACTGCAGAGACACCGGCATTACCAATGAGCGGGTTGATTTTCTTACCTTCCGGCAGGAAGAGATTGAACAGCTTTACGAAAAGCACACCTGAAGCAGTTGCGATGATGAATGCGAATGCTCCCAGAGCGAAAATCTTGATTGTGTCCATCGTAAGGAACTCGCTTGCCTGAGTTGAACATCCCACAGTAAGACCGAGGAGCATCACAACGATATCGTTGAGTGCAGAACCTGCAGTCTTTGCCAATCTTGTGGTTTTAGTACTCTCCTTCAAGAGGTTACCAAAGAATAGCATACCAAGGAGTGGAAGTCCTGACGGCACGATGAATGTGGTGATGAGAAGTCCGACAATTGGGAATAGAATCCTTTCTGTCTGACTAACCTCACGAGCTTTTGCCATCTTGATTTGCTTCTCCTTCTTCGTGGTGAGCGCACGCATGATGAACGGCTGAATCACAGGCACGAGTGCCATGTAACTGTATGCACAAACAGCAATAGCTCCCATGAGGTTAGGAGAGAGTTTTGATGAGAGGAAAATGGCCGTAGGTCCGTCGGCACCACCGATAATGGCTATACCAGCCGCCTGGTTTGGTTCAAATCCAAGAGCGAGGGCAATGATATATGCACCGAATATACCAAACTGAGCTGCAGCTCCGATGAGCATCATCTTCGGATTGGCAATCAGTGCGGAGAAATCCGTCATAGCACCGATTCCGAGGAAGATGAGCGGTGGATACCACCCTTGTTTAACACCTTGGTAGAAGAAATTCAGGACGGAATTATCCTCATATAGTCCGATTTCCAGTCCCGCGGACTTAAACGGTATGTTTCCGAGGATAATACCGAGTCCGATTGGTATGAGCAGCAGCGGTTCGAAATCCTTCTTGATTGCCAGCCAGATGAAGAATGCACCAACCACAATCATGATGATATTCTCCAGCATCAGATTGGCAAATCCGGTGTAGGTGAGGAAGTCAGAGAATTTCTCGCCGATAAAGCTCATTGTACTACTTTCTAATAACATAACAATGAATTTTTAAAAGAAAACACTTGAGCTTTATTCAATAGTGACGAGAACAGCTCCTTCCATAACTGTGTCGCCTTTTGCCACTCGGATTTCAGCGATTTTTCCATCTCTGTCGGCATCGATGTTGTTTTCCATCTTCATAGCCTCCAGCACGATGACAGTATCGCCTTTCTTCACAGCCTGTCCGACCTTGACTTTGATTTCGTTGACAGTACCTGGGAGCGGTGCCTTGACAGCCGACACTCCAGCAGCAACAGCTTCCTGAGCCGCCTTTGGCGCCTCCACAGTCTTCACCGGTGCAGCCACAGCTCTTACCACTGGTTTTGGTTGAGCGATTGGTTTCTCCATCTCAACGTCGAACTCGATGCCGTTGACTTCCACCTTCGCGATGTTTTCCTCAATGCCGTTGATTTTGACATTGTAGTCAACACCTTTAATTTTATAGTTATATTCTTTAACCATTTTGTTTAGTTATTGATTAGAGTCCTGACGGGGTGCATTTCATACTGAAATTCCCTCTCCGACGACTCCTAATTATTATTAAAAGCTGAAAACTAATTTTGAGGTTGGATATGCACCTCCGGAGTGTGTCGGAGCGTATGGTCTTTGCTCTCCCACTCGGTGGCATGATGCTGAATAGTGATGACGCCGCTCTCCATATCATGTGTACCACCAAGATACTCATGCATGGCAAGAGAGATAGCCGCCACATAGTTCTCCATCTCAATACCCTTGGTCTCGATACCTTCCTTGGCGATGACCACAACCTTGTTGGCCTGCTCACGCAACTTCATGACAGCCTTGTACTGAGCCGCCCTGTTCATGCGGTTGATGATCCATCCAAAGATATAGAAGAATACAAAGAGTAGGAGGAGACATCCAAAGACGATTCCCATGGATAGTACGGTCATTGCCAGTCCGTGAGGGTCTTTTTCCTTCCACTCCTTGATTTTATCCGCATTACCCCCAACGGTGTTAGGAGCGTCGGGAGTGATGCCTTCATTCTCCCTGACTTCCCATCTGTCATTGATAAGGGCATAGGAAGTCCCAGCTTTCATTTTTGCGGGAAGTGTGATGGAGTCGAGCAGATCGACCGCGTTTCCATCGTAGAGAGCAACAAAGATAGGTTCTCCAGTTTGTTCGATTTTGAAGTTCGTGTGGAGCACACCACGGTTGGTGTTTCCATCAGCAAAGAAAGTGATTCTCTGCTTGCCCTTGAGTAAGGTTCTCTCATCTCCTTTCTGGATAACCGACATGAGTTGTTCACGTTCCGGTGCAGAAAGATTTTCGTCGAGCGCTTTACGATCGGTAGTGAGGAAACAGTTACGGATGTCGTGCGTGGTGTAGGATGTGTTTTCGATTTCAATCCAGCTCGTCACGTCTCCGTACTCTTCCTGATAACCAGTCGTAGGGTTCTGTGGAGCAACAAACACTTCAGTGATTTTGAAGTCGTGCGCTCCCTGTGCCCATAGGCTGACAGATGCCACCAAAGCAAGAGCCGAAATTACTATTTTTTTCATTCTGAATAGATTTTTCAAAAAATTAGAGCGGAATATTACCATGTTTCTTAGCTGGGTTGGTGAGACTCTTGGTAGCAAGCTGCTCAAGAGCGCGGATGATGCGGAAACGCGTGTTACGCGGTTCGATCACATCATCGATATAGCCATACTTAGCAGCATTATAAGGGTTTGCGAAGAGTTTTGTGTATTCATCCTCCTTCTCCTTGATAAATGCAGCTGCATCCTCACCAGCTTCTTTCTTGGCTTTTGCTTCTTTGGCATAGAGCACAGCCACGGCTCCTGAACCACCCATCACAGCGATTTCAGCAGATGGCCAAGCATAGTTGAGGTCGCCACGGAGTTGCTTACAGCTCATCACGATATGGCTTCCACCATAAGATTTTCTAAGTGTGATAGTCACCTTAGGCACAGTAGCCTCTCCGTAGGCATAGAGGAGCTTAGCACCATGCAGGATCACTGCATTGTACTCCTGTCCGGTTCCTGGAAGGAATCCTGGAACATCGACGAGGGAAACGATAGGTATGTTGAACGCATCGCAGAAGCGTACGAACCTTGCACCTTTTCGGCTGGCATTGCAGTCGAGCACACCAGCAAACTTGTTAGGCTGGTTGGCGACGATACCCACGGAACGTCCGTTGAAACGAGCAAAGCCGATGATGATATTCTGTGCAAAGTTAGGCTGTACCTCGAAGAACTCTCCGTTGTCGGTGATTGCACCGATAACCTGGTACATGTCGTATGCCTGGTTAGGGTTGTCAGGAATGATCTCATTGAGTGAATCCTCAAGGCGGTCAACCGGGTCAGTACATTCCACGATAGGTGTGGTTTCCTGGTTGTTCTGCGGGATGTAGGAAAGGAGCTGCTGAATCATGGCGATTGCTTCCTCCTCTGTTGCCGCGGTGAAATGAGTGACACCCGACTTAGTGGAATGCACACTTGCTCCTCCGAGGCTCTCCTGATCCACATCCTCTCCAGTGACAGTCTTAACCACAGCAGGACCGGTGAGGAACATATATGAAGTGTTCTCCATCATGAGAGTGAAGTCGGTAAGTGCAGGTGAATACACAGCACCGCCAGCGCAAGGACCGAAGATACCTGAAATCTGCGGGATCACACCAGATGCAAGGATATTGCGCTGGAAAATCTCAGCATATCCTGCGAGCGCGTTGATACCCTCCTGAATACGAGCACCACCCGAGTCGTTGATACCAATTACCGGTGCTCCCATCTTCATGGCCATATCCATGACCTTGCAGATTTTTTGCGCCATAGTTTCGGAAAGTGAACCACCGTTGACGGTGAAATCCTGTGCGAAAACATAAACGAGGCGTCCGTTGATTGTTCCAGAGCCAACAACGACTCCGTCCCCGAGGAACTGCTTCTTCTCCATGCCGAAGTTATGGCATCTGTGGAGTTTGAACATGTCGAATTCCTCAAAACTTCCTTCATCGAGAAGCATCTGAATGCGTTCACGTGCTGTAAATTTACCTCTTGCATGCTGTTTGTCGATGGCTTTCTCACCACCCCCCAGGCGTGCCTTGCTACGGAGCTCAATCAGCTCCTGTATTCTTTCTGTTTGTTTGCTCATAGTGAATATCAGCTATTTGCAGTTATAAATGATTTTATTTAGTTGTTTTTCAATCGAAAGATATCATCCCTTACACATTTCGACATTCGGAAACAAGGGAAAAGAATTGAAATCATAAAAAAACGAAATATGGGAACAGGCCTTACCTATTCTCATATTTCGCAATTTCCATTATTTCTTCATCGGCTCACAGAGCTCGGTAAGAATACCGACTGTAGATTTTGGATGAAGGAATCCAATCATCATCTGCTCCGCTCCTGGTCTTGGCGCCTTGTCGATCAGACGGATGCCCTGCTCCTCACACTGTGCGAGAGCTTCAGCCACACCGTCTTCCACAGCGAAAGCCACATGGTGCACTCCACGTCCACCTTTCTCAAGGAATTTGGCAACAGCGCTCTCTGGGCTTGTTGGCTCAAGAAGTTCGAGTTTCACCTCTCCAACTTTAAGGAAAGCCGTCTTCACCTTTTGGTCTTCTACTTCTTCAACAGCATAACATTTGAGTCCGAGTGTGTTCTCGAAATAAGGGAGCACCTCATCAATGCTCTGGACAGCAATGCCCAGATGGTCAATACG
>R25__coassemble_711_pt1 | contig 18873 bp, 13 predicted proteins | sample R25__metabat2_high_PE_055 | metagenome-assembled genome bin R25
TTGAAAATAATTTAGAAAAATCTGTTGTTATTTTATAAATTTATTGTAACTTTGCAAGAAATTTTAAAAAAGAAGAAACAGAAATGGGCAAAATCATAAAGCCGACGGACTACAAACAGCTGCTTGACCCGGCACAGACAGAGTTGGGCATCAAGCAGATCAAGGATTTTTTTCAGGCAAACCTTTCTACAGAGCTCCGATTGAGGAGAGTAACCGCCCCGTTATTTGTACTGCGGGGTTTAGGAATCAACGACGACCTCAATGGCGTGGAACGCCCAGTGCATTTTCCGATTAAGGACATGGGAGAGCAAGTGGCTGAAGTGGTGCACTCGCTCGCCAAATGGAAGCGCCTGATGCTTGCAGAATACAAAATTGGTCCGGGCTATGGTCTCTACACCGACATGAACGCCATCAGAGGCGACGAGGAACTCGACAACATCCACTCCCTCTATGTGGACCAGTGGGACTGGTGCCGCACCATCAAGCGCGAGGAACGCACCATCGACTTTCTCAAGAAAATCGTCCGCAGCATCTACAGTGCCATCCGCCGCACAGAATATCTCGTGTGCGAGACCTACCCACAGATTACCCCGTTTCTGCCTGAAGAAGTACATTTTATCCACAGCGAGGAACTCCTGAGGATGTATCCCGACAAAACGCCGAAAGAGCGCGAGGACGCCATTTGCAAAAGCTACGGAGCCGTGTTCATCATCGGCATCGGCGGCAACCTCTCCGACGGAAAGCCACATGACCTGAGAGCTCCCGACTACGACGACTGGACCACTCCGAACTCTGAAGGCTACAAAGGGCTGAACGGCGACCTGCTCATCTGGTATCCTGTGCTCAACCGCAGCATCGAGCTTTCCTCCATGGGCATCCGTGTGGATGAGGAGAGTCTCATGCGCCAGCTGGAGCTCACAGGAAAGATGGAACGCAAGGACCTCTTCTTCCACAAGCAGTTGCTCAGCGGTAAGCTCCCATTGTCCATCGGTGGAGGAATTGGTCAGAGCCGCCTCTGCCTTGTCCTGCTCCACAAAGCCCATATCGGTGAGATACAAGCCAGCATCTGGCCTGAAGAGATGCGGAAAGAATGCGCCAAGCTTGGCATGCCGCTCATCTGACCTTCTCAAATATCCTCGATAAGAGACTGACAAACCAGGAGTGATCGTCAGGCATTTCCAGAAAAGCTATAGATAATCTTAATCATAACAAGCGCCGCAGACAATGAAAGCCCATTGTTCTGCGGCGCATCTTTTAAGCTTTGATTAAGAGCAGACCTTACAATCTAAATTTCAGCACCTTACCGCTGAACGCCGGCAGGTCTGTTTCAATACAGCTGTCAGGCTGAAGATTTTGCACCTCCGATTTGCCTGTCAGCAAATCCTTAGCTTTCACCTCGCCCTTGTCAGACGGGATTTCCATGATACGGAACGCCTCAGCCGGAATATTCACTTTCGTGTGGACAGGACTGCCGTCAAAGTTGGCAATAACCAGAATCAGTTCCTTTCCGGCTTTGCGGAGGAACGCATACTGGCGGTTCGTGTCCATCTCCATGTTCTCATAATTCGCATACATGATGTCGTAGAACCCACCCTCACGGATGGCTTTCTCCTTGTTGCAGATGGAAAGCAGGCGCGAATAGAATCCTCTCAGCTCCTTCTCTTGAGGAGTGAGCTGTGCATCGTCAAACTTGCCGCCGTTACGCCAGCGGCGCACCGACTGCACAGTCCAGTAGTCAAAGATGGTCGTACGCCCGTCCTCACCGCTGAATCCCTCATGGTCCATTCCCGGCTCGCCCAGCTCCTGTCCGAAATACACCATCACCGGGTTCTCACGCAACAGGGCACATACGATCATGGCCGGGCGTCCTTTCTCCGCACTGTTGCAAAAATAAGGCGAGGCAATGCGCTGCTCGTCGTGGTTTTCCAGGAAATTGAGCATGTGTTCATGGATGTCGTCCACACTCTGCCAGCAGTGTGTGATAGAAGAGGCTGAAGCCCCGTTCGACACGATGCGGAGCGTGTCGTAAAGCCCCACCTTGTCGTATAGATAGTCGAAATGGCCGTTGTGGATATAGTTGCGGTATTGGTCAGGATTATATACTTCTGCCACGAAGGTGATGCCCGGATAATCAGCCTTCACCTGAGGAATGGCCCACTGCCAGAATTCACATGGCACCATTTCCGCCATGTCGCAGCGGAAGCCGTCAATTCCCTTTCCTGCCCAGAAACGGAGAATTTCCAGCATCTTGCGCCAGGTGTCGGGAACCGGGTCGAAATGGTTCACACGACCACCCACATAATCCACGCCATAGTTCAGTTTCACCGTCTCATACCAGTCGTTCGAGTCGGGATCGCAACAGAACTTGTCGTTGCCTGTGGCTTTGGCAGGCATCTCCACGTAGGCATTGCCGTCTGCGTCGGCAAGGCTGAAATGAGGAGCGAAAGCCTGTCCGCCCACATAATAGAAGTTGTTGGAAGGAGAGAAATTCATGTTGGTGTCGTCGTTGGCTCCAAGATCCACCACTCCTTCCGGCTTGGCATCAGAATGATATTGGCGTGCCACATGATTAGGCACAAAGTCGATGATCATCTTCAGTCCCGCTTTGTGCGTCCGCGTCACCAAGTTCTCAAATTCCTTCATCCTGCGGTCCACGTCAGTGGCAAGGTCAGGATCTATGTCGTAGTAGTCTTTGATGGCGTACGGACTGCCGGCTTTTCCTTTCACCACAGCCGGATGGTCCTTACTGATGCCATAAGCAGTATAGTCAGTCTGCGTTGCGTGTTCAATTATCCCCGTATACCAAATGTGCGTAGCACCTAATTCCTTTATACTCTGTAATGCTTTGGAGGTGAAGTCTCCCATCTTTCCGCACCCGTTGGTTTTTGCATCACCATTGGTCACAGGAGATTTGGAGTTGGCTCCGAAGAGTCGGGTGAACACCTGATAGATTACAATTTTCTCTTTCATCTGTTTGTGTTTTTGGTTTTGTGCTTTTACTGGCATTATCATACACATTAAAAGCAAGACCAGGGCATAACAGCATGGTGTCATGCCTCCGGTTTTGCTTCTATGTCGTAGGGTTCTCATCAATGGTTTTGGTTCATGCATCCCGAGCGCTGTGTCAGCACCCGCAGATGCCGTTTTGGCAAAACTTATGCGATGCCGTGGGCTGTCACGTTCTCGTTGCCTTTGGCAATCTTGGCCACAAGTCCCTGAAGCACCTTGCCCGGACCACACTCAGTGAAGTCGGTGGCACCGTCAGCCACCATGTTCTGAACCTCGAGGGTCCACTTCACAGGGGCAGTCAGCTGAGCGATGAGGTTGGCCTTGATCTCAGCAGGGTCGGTGTGAGCCTTTCCATCCACATTCTGATAAACCGGGCATTTCGGAGTCTGGAATTCCGTTGCCTCGATAGCTGCCTGCAATTCGTCCTTGGCCGGCTGCATCAGCGGAGAGTGGAACGCACCACCCACCTTCAACGGAAGGGCGCGCTTGGCACCGGCAGCCTTCAGCTTCTCGCAAGCTTCGTTGATGGCGTCGATGTTACCGGAAATCACCACCTGTCCAGGGCAGTTGTAGTTGGCAGGCACCACGATGTTGCCTGGTTTGCTCACCTCTGCGCACACCTGCTCGATGGTCTCGTCAGGAAGGGCGATGATGGCAGCCATGGTGGAAGGAGCAGCCTCACAAGCCTTCTGCATGGCTTGAGCACGTTGGCTCACCAGCTTCAGACCGTCCTCAAACGACAGCGCTCCGGCTGCGACGAGTGCGGAAAACTCACCCAGAGAGTGGCCGGCTGTCATCTCAGGCTTGAAGTCGTCGCCCATGCACAATGCGGATATAACGGAATGGAGGAACACAGCCGGCTGAGTCACTTTCGTCTGGCGAAGTTCCTCGTCGGTTCCTTCAAACATAATCTTGGTGATTTCAAAGCCGAGAATCTCATCGGCCTTGTCGAACAGCTCTTTTGCCAAAGGGCTGCTTTCATAAAGGTCTTTGCCCATTCCTGAGAACTGGGCACCCTGACCAGGGAAAACAAATGCTTTCATCTTAAAAATAACGTAATATAATAAGTAAAAAAGTTAATAGCATGTCACACACCACAAATGCCCTTTATGCTTGGATAAAAGGGCACAGCGTGGTAGTCACAAAAAAAGGGGGAGAATCACATCAGCCGCTCGTTGTAGGCATCGTTGATCACATTCAATGCGGTAAGCGAGCGAGGGAATCCAATCCAAGGGAGCATGGCAGTCACAGCCGCCACCATCTCCGCCTTTGAGATTTTCGTGTTCTTGCAGCCGATGGCATGCTGGCGCAGACGTCCGTCGCAGCCTCCCAGTCCCGCAATCATGCAGAAGGTGATGAGCTCGCGGTGTTGCAGGTCGATTCCGTTGCGGGTGTAGAACTTGCCGAAGCAGTAGTCCTGCATGTATTTCACGATGTGTTCCTGTCCCTTCGGAGAGGTTTCCAACATGTTCTCCGCATTGCCCTCGCCCCACAGCGCATCAATCATCTTGCCGCCCTCAGCGTGGGAAGTCTCGTCGGTGGTCGTGGCCTGGTCGTCAAGCGGCAGGCGTATGTCGTTGTCATCGAACACCTCGTTCATGGCGAGCAGGAAGCAGAGCACGCGTGAGAAACCGAGGAATGGTACAGCCTGATACACGATCTCACGGATTTCCCTTGGCTTCACCCCCACATTCAGTGCGGCATCGACATACATTCTGAATTCCGTCAGGGCATTGCAGCCCATGCACGAAGCGAGGATGCACATCACGCGGGTTTTCTCCTCCACCAGCCCGTCGGCAGCCTCAAGTGTCTCATCGAATGCGAAGTTGTCGAAAATCGCTGTCAGTTCAGGGTCACTCTTGAGGGTGTTCACGGTGTGGCGGCTCGAAAACAGGCGCTTGATCTGCTTGTGTGCCTTCTCTGTGATTTTAATTTCTTTCATGATATATGTTTTTATTGATAATATCGCAAAAAAGGTAAGTTTAGTATGTTTCCATCACACTACTTTTGCAAATATAACAAATTTTCTCCCATTTCCCCAATATATTTACTTTTTTTATGATTTTTGAGTAACTTTGCGGAAATTTTCGTAAAAGATGATAAAAGTAAATGGTTTAAAAGCCTGGTTTCTGGCGGCAAGGCCCAAGACTCTGACCGGCGCCTGTGCCCCCGTGCTCATTGGCGGTGGGCTTGCCATGTTTTTCCTACGCAGCCACCCCGGCATGGTCTCCACCCTGCCCTGCCCCTGGATTCCGTTCCTCATCGCACTCCTCTTCGCCATGGTGATGCAAATTGAGGCAAACTTCGTGAACGACTATTTCGACTTCAAGAAAGGGACCGACCGCGACGACCGCCTCGGTCCAGAGCGTGCCTGCCAGCAGGGATGGATCACTCCCCGAGCCATGCACCGCGCCATCATTCTCATGTCGGTGGTGGCAGTGGCGGTGGGTGCGCCGCTCATCTACTTCGGCGGATGGGAAATGCTCCTCGTGGGGTTGGCATGCATCCTCTTTTGCTGGCTCTACACCACCCACCTGTCCTACATCGGGCTGGGCGACCTGCTGGTCATCGTCTTCTTTGGGCTCGTGCCCGTGGCATTCACCTTCTATGTGATGACCCGCCAGCTCACTCTCGAGGCATGGACCTACGGACTCGCCATGGGTCTGGCCACCGACTGCCTGCTCATCGTCAACAACTACCGCGACATCGAGCAGGACCGTAAGAGCGGCAAGCGGACGCTCATCGTGATGGTCGGACCGCGTGCCGGACTCCAGCTTTACCTCTGGTGCGGGATCCTCGCAGCCACTATCGCAGTCGTCAACCTCCTTGCCGCCTCCTGGGTGCTGATTCCCTACCTCATCCTCCACATCCTCACTTTCCGCTCCATGACTCGGAAAACCGGGCGGGAACTCAACCAAGTGCTCGGTGCCACTGCACGCAACATCTTCATCTTCGGCCTCAGCATCGCAACATATCTGTTTTTCGCATAAGGACATTCAAACCCATATCAACACAAAAATGGCATGCCGAAAACAATCAGCATGCCATTTTTATGCATTTCACTCACTTTTTCTTCTTATGCTTAAAGGTTATACTGAAGACAGGAGCAATTTCATTTGGATGAGTTGAAGGAACTTCAACAGTCAGTCCCTCATCTTTCTGTGAGGCTTTCACTTTTCCGTAGCCCAGCAGCTCCACTTTCCTCACCTTTCCGCAGCCGTACTCCGACCCCGTCCCGAGTGACTTGAAGGTGAACGAGGCATCGGAAGGCCAGCGGAGAATGGTGGCGAACAGCGTGTCGTTGCGCTGCACATAACGCACATCCTTCGATGAGTAGTTGTTCTTCTCATTGAACCCCTGTGCAGAGATTGGATTGGCAGATTCTGCGAGAGGTCCCTCGCCAAAGGTCTTCCATGGCCGGGTGCCATAGATGCTCTTGCCGTTGATGTCCATCCAGGCTTTGATGCCTTCCAGGATGGCCACCTCCTTGTCGTCGATAGTGCCGTCACTCCTCACAGGAACCGAAAGCAACAGGTTACCGTTCTTCGACACGATATCAACCAGCATGTCCACCACCTGTTGCGCGCTCTTATAGCCATTTCGGTTATAGACTGCCTGATTGTAATGCCATTCTCCCAGGCAAGTGCAGGTCTGCCAGTAATCTTCCTGAATACGGTCAGGCACACCCCGTTCCACATCCCACATCATCCTCTTTTTCTGCTCTTTGGTCAGTTGCTTGCCTGTCACCACCACTTCCGGTTTCCCACCGTTATTCGCAGCACTATGGTTATAATAATGTGCCAGGATGTTCTTACCCACATTGTCATCGCATCCATAGAACGGCATGGCAGTATCGTCGAAATAAATCATGGCCGGGTCGTAGTCGTCAATCAGTTCCAACACTCGGTTTTGGAATTTCTGCTTGTAGGCATCGGAAGGAAGGCTGGCACCGTTTCCCCAATCCCACTGACTGTGAATAGTACCACTATTATCCCAGCCTATGGAATGGGCATGGCGCTGTGCATACAGTTCCTGAGGGTCCATTCCTTTCCACCATTTTTCCGTTCCGTCAGCGTTCAGCTTGTAGCCGTCTTCCTTTGTCAGGTTGCCGTCGTATTCCTGAGATGGCTCCAACCAAGTCCAGGCATGAGAGGCATGCACACTCACGCCGAGCGGAAGGCCGGCCTTCTTGCAGGCCTCGCTCCAGCCCTTGATGATATCTTTTTTCGGACCCACATTCACCGAGTTCCACTCCTGATAAGGAGAATTCCACAAATCGAAATTGTCATGATGGTTGGCCAAGGCCATAAAATAGCGGGCTCCCACACTCTTATAGAAACTCACCAATTGCTCCGGATTCCATTTCTGAGCTTTCCAGTCGTTGCACAGGTCTTTCAGTCCAAAGACATCCGGCTCGCCAAAATGTTCATAATGCCAACGGTTCTGGCCGGAACCTTCATAATACATGAAACGGGCATACCAGTCACCGTCCTCAGCATGACATTGCGGCCCCCAGTGAGCCCAAATGCCAAACTTGGCGTCTTTGAACCATTCCGGACATTCCCATCCGTTAAGCGATTCCCAATCGGGAGAATATGGGCCGGCCTTCACCTCCACATCAGATTTCTGAGCGCTGACACACAATGTCAGGGTCAGCCCAAAAACAGCAAATAATAACCTTTTCATAATCAGTTAGTTAAAAAAGGAAAAATTGATAATATAGCGTTAATAGTTTATTTTCATTTGCAAATTAAGGAAAAAAAACGCCAATTATATTTCACTTTTTTACGATATAATAGGATAAAACTCACCAAATCAACAAAACGAAAGAGAAAATCAAAAGAACAATCAAAAAAAATCATAAATATCAATTTTATCCTATTATATATATATATCACCCTATTGTAATCTCATCCTATTATTGTATATTTGCATAATATAGGATGCGCCTCGGCATAATCAATCAAATTTATTTGTTTCTTCTGCTCTCGGCTTTCACTATATTTGCATAATATAGGATGCGTCTTTGTTTGCGCTACAGCCGAACCAGAGGAGCATTATCCACATTCGCTTCAACTAACAACACTTTCACAGCATGCAATTACCGATAGAATCACTCAACCTGCTCTTGCTCAATGTGGGGATGGCAAGCCACAACGCCGACTGGAACTGGAAGGATGTCAGCTCACCTTTCACGAGGATTTATCTTGTCACAGGAGGCAGCGCGCAGATTCTGCTCCCATCAGGCTCCGTCAGGCTCACCCCGGGTCACCTGTATATCATCCCCGCCCACACCATTCACTCCTATCAATGCGACGGACCATTCCAGCATTACTACCTCCACGTGTATGAGGGATTCAAAAACGAGACCAATGTGTTCGACAACTACAGTTTTCCTACGGAAGTGGAAGCGGGAGAAGGTGACGAGCGGCTCTTTGAAGAGATGTGCCGCATGCACCCGGGCAGCCGCTTGCCCGACAGCAACCCGCTGACTTACGACAACACCGCCAAGTTCACCGATTTTGTCAACAGCTACAAAGCACTCCCCCTGAGCGCGAAGATGCGGATCCGAGGAGCCACGCTCATCCTCTTCTCCCGCTTCATGGAGCATGCCAGGCCCAAAGTCTGGACCAACGACGAGCGGCTGGCAAAAGTGCTCAACCACATCCGCGACAACATCTGCAACGACATCAGCTTAGACGATCTCGCCACCCTCGCCTGCGTATCGAAGCCCTACCTCATCAGACTTTTCAAAAAGGAGGTGGGAGTCTCTCCGTTGCAATATATCAACCGCAAGAAAATCGAAAAAGCGCAACTTCTGCTGCTCACCGAAGAGAAGCCTGTGATGGAGGTGGCATACGCTTTGGGATTCAGCGACCACTCCTATTTCATCCGCCTCTTCCGGAAAATCACAGGCACCACGCCGCAAGCCTATAGGCAGCAAATCCGGCAATAGCAACATTATCCTACCATTACATTCGTTTTGTCCAACAGAATTCAATATAAAATTCATAATTTTGTAAAAAAATAAAAAACGATATGAGATATACAGCATTGGGAAAGACAGGCATGAGCCTGTCGCATTTGGGATTCGGAGCATCTTCGTTAGGCAGCGTGTTCAGGCCCACCAACCTGAACGACAGCATCAAAGCAGTGGAAACCGCCATTGAGGGAGGCATCAACTTCATCGATGTCAGCCCCTACTATGGGCACTACAAGGCAGAGACCGTGCTGGGAGAGGCACTGAAGAACATCCCACGCGACAAGTATTTCCTCAGCACGAAAGTAGGACGATATGGAAAAGACGGCGTCAACACCTGGGACTATTCAGCCCAGCGGGCGAAAGAGAGCGTATATGAGAGTATGGACCGCCTCCACATCGACCATATCGACCTCATCAACGTTCACGACATAGAATTTCAGGCCGCTCTTCCTGGAGGACTCCAGAAAGTGGTGGACGAGACGCTGCCGGCATTGGTGGAGCTCCGCGAATTGGGCGTAGTGGGGCATGTGGGCATCACCGACCTGCAGCTCGAAAACATCAAATGGGTGATAGACCACACTGAACCGGGCACGGTGGAGAGCATCCTGAACTTCTGTCACTATTGTCTCAACGACGACAAGCTCAACGACTTCATGGATGAGTTCGAACAGAAAGGCATCGGCGTGATCAACGCCTCTCCACTGAGTATGGGTCTTCTCTCCTCCCGCGGTGTGCCCGACTGGCATCCGGCACCCAAACCACTTGTGGATGCCTGTGCGCGTGCCGCGGAGTTCTGCCGTGAGAAAGGCTACCCGATTGAGCGCCTCGCCATCCAGTATTCAGTGAGCAACCCACGCATCGCCAGCACCCTCTTCTCATCTGCCAACCCGGATAATGTGAAGCGCAACATCAAGTGGGCAAACGAAGAGCCAGACATGGAGATGGTGGAAGCTGTGAAACAGATCATCGGCGACCAGCAGCGGGTGAGCTGGGCCAATTCCTGAAATTCGAGGCCAATATAATAATTTAGACTAAAAAAGTTCAAAAAAATACAAACATAATGAAAGCGATTCAGATTACACATCAGCAAGAGCTGAATGTCATAGAAATAGAAAAGCCGTCAGCACCAGGCCAAGGAGAGGTTCTGCTGCGCCTCCACTATGTGGGATTCTGCGGCTCCGACATCAACACCTTCATGGGCCGCAACACCATGGCGCTGAACCCCGTCATCCCAGGACATGAGGTAGGCGCGGTGATTGAGGCCGTTGGAGAAGGAGTGCCGGAAGGACTGAAACCTGGTATGGTGGTCACCTGCAACCCTTACACCAACTGCGGAAAATGTGCGTCGTGCCGCAACGGCCGCGTCAACGCCTGCCAGCACAACGAAACCCTCGGCGTGCAACGCGACGGCGCCATGCGTGAGTTCATCGTGCTGCCATGGGAGAAAGTCATCCCAGCAGGACTGCTCACCCCCCGCGAGTGTGCGCTCGTGGAGCCTATGAGTGTGGGATTCCATGCCGTCAGCCGTGCGCAGGTGACCGACATCGACGTGGTGATGGTCATCGGATGTGGCATGGTGGGCATGGGAGCCATCGTCCGTTCCGCACTCCGTGGCGCCACGGTGGTGGCAGCCGACATCGACGACGGCAAGCTGGAACTGGCGCGCCAGATGGGTGCGTCCTACACCATCAACACCCGAACGGAAGACGTTCATGCCCGGTTGATGGAGATGACCGGCGGATTCGGTCCCGATGTGGTCATCGAAGCCGTGGGCAGCACACCCACCTACCAGATGGCAGTCGATGAGGTGGCATTCACTGGCCGTGTGGTCTGCATCGGCTATGCCAAGGCAGAAGTGTCGTTCCAGACGAAATACTTCGTACAGAAGGAGCTTGACATCCGTGGTTCACGCAACGCTATGCCACAGGACTTCCGTGCCGTCATCCACTACCTGGAGCGCCGCACTTGTCCTGTAGATAAGCTCATCACTAAGGAAATCCATCCAGAGCAGGCACTTAACACCATGCGTTGGTGGAGCCAGAATCCAGGTAAGGTGTTCCGCATCCTCATGCAATTCTGATTCCAAACACCCACGGTAATGAAAGAAGGCTACAGACAACAAGATTTCGGTCAGCCGACCAAGCGGTTTGTTCAGGTAATGGACATCAGTGACGACCCCGCTTTAATGGAGGAATACCGAAAATGGCACTCCGAAGCATACAGCTGGAAGGAAGTGCGCGACGGCATCCGTGAGGTGGGCATTCTCGAGATGGAGATCTACATGAGCGGCAACCATCTCGTGATGGTGGTTGACACTCCGCTCGACTGGGACTGGCAGACCGCCATGGACCGGCTCGCCACCCTTCCCCGACAAGCGGAATGGGAGGCATTCGTGGCCAAGTTCCAAAACTGCGACGCATCAGCCCGCAGCGATGAAAAATGGAAGATGGCTGGGCGCATCTTCCATCTATATTGATTGATTTTTAGGGCAGAATCATCCTAAACAGCACAATGTCATTAAACCCGAAAAGACCATTTCATAGCTATATCCTAAGCCGTGAAATGGTCTTTTTAGGTAATCTGTAATTCCAAACCGCTTATTGTCCGCGAGTCAGCAGCACTTTCTTTCCGTTGATGATATAGACTCCCGGCTGAAGCTCCGTCTCATTGCTGATTTTCCGTCCGCCAAGGTCGTATATGCCCTCACGCGTAGCTTGACCGGCAATCGTCGGAGTGCTGATATCCGTCGTCTTCTCCACAGCAAACTGGCGTTCGATGATTGGACTCCAATCCCTGCCGTTCTTACAAGCCGCCTTCACAGTCAGCGTGTCAGTGTTCTCCCAGCTGATGTCGCTCAGGATGTTGGTGCTGACGGTGTATCGTCGGGCAGACGGCGACACCACCCCATAGCTGTTTGTCGTCCAACTCACTGGGTCGGTGCCGTCGAGTGTGTAGTAAACGACATAGGAGTTCTTGAAATTCATCATGTCGCCGAAGCAAATGGAATTGGCTTCTGGCGCGACCACTCCGTTCAGCCTGATTTCAGGAGGCGTGATGGTGGAATACCATCCTTTCTCCTTGAGTTGGTTGATGAGTACGGCTGAGCGGTAAGGGAAATAAGAATCAAGCAGGCGTTGGCGCTCTGCCATATATTGGTTGTCCACGGTGTAGAGCGCCCCCCGGCTCATATAGGGATGCACGTCGCGGCGGTAGTCACCCCACCGTGCCGCCTCATCGTAGAGCGGTTTTTCAATCACATGGTACAGGCTGTCCCACACCTCCACCACCTTTTCCGGCGTTAGCCATCCACCTTTTTCCTCAAGCAGCTGGTAAGCGCGGTTCTGATATCGGTGAAAGAAAATGGAGTTGTTCATCAACCGGTTGAAGATGTGTGTTGGGCATCGTGGATTGTCGTAATCCAGGTTGTTGGTGTTCAGATTGACGAATATGATCTCGCTGTCCCAGCAGATGAACCGGAAGCCCTGGTCACCCTCCACACGGTTGCGGAAAGCCACCCAGTTGTGGTGGTCCCAGTCAGTGTTGCCCCCATATTGGTTAATCAGCATATAGTCGATGAAGTTGTCAACATCAAGCAGTTTCTCCACTTCAGGGTCTTCATTGCCCGAGTCGTCGCATCCCGTCAGTTGGAAATAGGCGGCGTTGGAGTTTGCCGCTTTCTCCACCATCAACAGCATCTCGTTCCATTTGTCAATTGCGCCGTCGCCCGCCTCCACACTGTGGGACGCATGGTCCTCTTCCACCTTGATCACGTCGTAGTCGGCTTCGTTTCCACCGAAATTCGTGGAACAGTAGTCGCTGTCAATGCGCTCCGCCACATTATATAATCCCCAATACAGGCCGTTGATATAGAGATGCACATAAAGGCCGCGTGACGATGGATGTCCCATCAGTCCCTGCATCGAGCGCGCCCAGGAGTCGCGCTCATACTGCGCCATGTTGCGGTTGCCGTTGTCCCAATGCTGCCAGGCATTGCCAAAATGCGACCTCAGCACCAGCTTGTCGAATTTTTTCGGACCCGCATCTCCGAATACCGGATATTTCAGTTTTCCCGCTCCATAAGTTTTTTTAAACAGGAGACGTAGCGAGTGTTTCGGTGTTTTCTCAGCCAGACGGCTGTGACCGCCATGGATTTTCACGCCGCAATCCGCCGTCACGTCATGATTCTCCGGTCCTCCGAACAACTCCATGGAAATGGGGCGTTCCCATCCTCGTCCCGTGCCATCACCCACCGGAGTTCCAGTGTAGATATAGATGCCACCGGTGTCTTCGGAGTTTTCGTGACTGAAGAAATAGTCGGGATTGGTTACAATCGACAGGGTTGGGATGGCGGTGAGTCCTTCCTTGATAGACCCCGACAGCTGCGGGTCGCGTGTCATCTCCGGGTCCATCTCATAGTCAGCGGTGGCAGTTCCCCACAACTCGCAATAGTCGCCCCATGTGGAAGGATATCCAGCAGGATTTGCCGGTTGCTGCATCACCTTGTCAGCAAACAGGTAGGTGGCGGTTGACACCTCATAGACTTTCCCTTCGGCATCCACTGCTGCGGCACGCAGGATAGTGTTGTCACTGATCACCTGCGCTCGGGTCCAGATTTTGCTCTGAGGTCCCGGTTCTGTGCCGTCGGTGGTGTAACAAATTTTGAAGGATTCTGGTTGGTCGGTGTCAACCACTGAAAGCGACAGTCCGAACTGCCGCTCATAGAAGCCATGCTTCCTGCTGAATTCCACGCGTTGGCCGTATGCGGTCGCCACGCTCAGTGTCATCAAAAAAACAATCAGGTGTCTCACGTCTGTGTGGTTAAAATATGTCTGGTTAATGAATCTGCCACAAAGTTACGGATAATAATTCCCCGTCATTTGCTTCCACGTTGCATATCATTCCCTTTTTGTTACAAAACGGACTGAACCCCAGAAGTTTTTCACGACTTCTGAGGTTCAGTGTTTTTGCCAGGGGGCTTTCAGCCTCTGTCAGGTAGTCACAGACAACGTTACCATTCATCCGTTCGGAACGGGAAAAGCGGAAGCCCCGCACCGTTCTTCACATTGCCGATTTGGAAGTTGCGGAAACAATAGCGCACCGCCACTGGTTTCGCCACGTCTTTCGATGTGAGGGCGATTCCCTCGTCCCAATAGCCTCCGCCCGGGCGCCAGTAATGTTGGGCATGGGCAGGATGGAACACACGGTCCTCTCCTCCCAGTTCAAAACCTTGAAGATCCTCAAAGCGGCTCATGGCTCCATATTCGTCCTGCAGGTGGATATAGATGGTGTCGTCCTGAATTTTCATGTCCTTGAACGATGAGCTCTTGTACCACAGATCTTTCATGCCATAGTCGCGGTGCAGCGCTGTGTATGCCAACCGCTCCCCCACCTGACGTTTCTGGGCAGGATGGATTTGGGTGGTCTCGTAAGGATACACCAAGTCGTTCGTGCACACCAAGGAGCTGTTCGGTATGATTTTCGACGCACGCATCTGCTGCTCACGAAGTTTCGCACCCCAGTCGCCATCCACATTGTCGTAGTGATAAGGTGCGATTTCTACGAAATAGAACGGAATCTCACCTAAGCCGAACTGACGTCGCCACTGCTCCACGAGCACTTTCAGATGCTCGGAATACATGTTGCCAGGGTCGCCCACGTTTGAGCAACCTTGATAATAAAGGATACCTTTCACCGTGTAGTTCAATATCGGGTTGAACGTGCCGTTGCCCCATAGCAGGGAGCGGTGGTAGTCCCACGACCATCGTTTCGAAATCTCAACCGAATCGGTTGGGTCGTCAGTGTATCGTTCGAGTGTTTCCTTCGTCATCCAGCTTTCCACCCGTGAGCCACCTTTGTTCGCCTCAATCAGCCCCACAGGGATGTCGAGCGTGCGGCTCACCAGGCGGGCGAAAAAATAGCCTGTGGCAGAGAAATCGCCCACGCTTGATGGGGTGCACTGACGCCATTCGCAGTCAGAGTCCTCCAATGGGGTGGCAGACATGCGGCTCTGGAGTTTCACGCTACGTACGCCTTTCGATTTCACGGCATCCATCACAATGCCGTTGTGGTCCTCCACGGGGCAGTTCCCAAATCCGTTGATGGGCATCTCCATGTTCGATTGACCAGCGCACACCCACACCTCACCCGACAGCACATTGTTGATGGTCAGTTCGTCACCATCATTGAATGTGATGGAAAGCGGGGTATATGAGGCGGCTGGAGATTTCACCGTCAGTTTCCAGCGTCCGTCACGGTCTGCCTTGGCCGAGGAAACGTCATTGCTCCACGACACCGTCACCTTCACTTCCTTGCCAGCATCAGTCCATCCCCACAGACGGACATCCGTCAATTGCTGAATCACCATGTTATCGCCGATCAGGTGCGGCAGACGCACTTTTGCACTGACGGACATCACCGTCAGTGCCAATAGCAGAAGAGTTGATTGAATTCTCCTCATATCCTATACATATTTATATATAAACAATTATTTGCTCACCATCACCTTCACGGTCGTTCCATTGCCGTAGCGCACGATGTTCAAGCCTGGCTGAGGTCGGTCGAGACGGATGCCGGCTGGTGAATAGTACTGAGCCTTGCCTGACGCAACAGCATCGGTGTGGATAGTCTCAACACCCACCGCTTCCTCTGGCGGCAAGCTGGAAAATCTCCACGACACCACTTCCGCATCAGTATTCGCCGTGAACACGAAATAGAGATATTGTTGGAAAAGGTTGATTTCGGAGTTCAGCGGAACGGCAATTTCCTGCTCTTCCTCACTGCTGAACTCCACTTTGGCGATGCTCTCGGCATCAAGGTCGTTGAGTCGAGCCTCAACCGTGCCGGTGCCTTTCACTTTCAGCACGAGGGTTTTCGCCGGATTGCCTTCCGCACCAAAATCCACTCCACGCACCATCCACCAGTCTTTGGTGGTGATGGCACTGAGGTTGTATGGCTGTTCCACGTATGGGTTCACACGTGCTGCCGTAAGCTGTGCCACACCAGTGAGGGAGGCGGAAGTGGCGCTCAGGGTTCCCATCCTCGCCGTTGACTCCACAAGTGTGAGACGGCTCATCTGAACGTTTCGGTAGCCGCCGCTCAGTCCCATCTGGCGTTCCAGCCATTGCGTGTGGTAAAGCAGATAGTAGTTTTTGCCGAATTTCTGGATATGGCTGTGGTTGTTGCCGTAAGGATAGCCAAGTGTTCCTGGGTTCGGTAGGATGACACTTCTGTAGGTCCATTCTCCCGACATCGGGTCGTCTGCCACCATATTCACGATGGAGCAGGCCGAAGGTGCAGGCACGCTGAAAACTTTCGACCAATCACTGGAGATACTCCAACGGGTGCAGTAGGAATAAACCCATTTATTTCCTATGTAATTCAGTTCGTTGGCTTCAAAATGGCAAGGTGCCGGTATTTTCCGAATCCGTCCGTCGAGGCTGACCATATCGCTTCCCAACTTCACGATGCAGGCGTTGCCTGGGTATAATTCGGTGTCCGTCACATCGCCGCCTCCGAAAGTGAGGTATGCCTCTGTTCCGTCAGAGTTGATGGCCACTCCCGGGTCAATGATATTGGATATGTTGATTCCCTGGTCCTTGAGTGTAGAGGCATCGATGAGCGCCTTCCCGATTGGGTCAGTCCAAGGTCCGGTTGGCGAAGTGGAGGTCAGCACGCCGATACCGGCCGCACTGTTGGTGAAATAGAGATAGAAGTGGGTCTTACCGTCACTCTCCACACGGCTCACCACGGATGGTGCCCACGAGGCATAGATCCAAGGACAGATGGACTTCACGTCAATCACGCCATGGTTTGTCCAGTTCACCATGTCAGCAGAAGAGAAACACACGAGCGAGTTGATTTTTCCGTAGGTGTTGGCCATCAATCCTTTGGAATAGTCATATTCCTGCTGGTCGTTCGTGGCATACACATAAAGCCGTCCATTATATTCCACAGCCGTTGGATCTGCGCAGAAATAGTTCGACAACAGCGGATTTCCACAGGTCTTGTCCTTAGCAGATTCAGCCAGCTTTCCAATTTCCTCCTCAGGGAGGTTCCTCACGAACTCAAATGTGTAGAAGAAACCTGGGAGCAGCTGAACGGTTGGGCGTTGGGTGCCGTTGCTATAGGCAGCCGTCTCGTCCGTCAACCTCGCGTTCACACTCTCTCCCGTGACCACCTGATTGATTTTCTCTGGCACAAACGGCAGTCCCAAAGTCACTTTATAGGTGTCAGTGGCGGAGGTGTTGCAAAGGAAAATCGTCACCGTATCGCCGTCAGCCGACCGATAAGAGGAGCCTCCAATCAGTTTTTTATTGGGGTCTTTCAGCGTTGAACTTATGCGGGTCTTTCCAGTGGCATGTTTGGCATAATGACTGAACACATAGGCACGTTTCCACAATTCCGTTTCGCTGCCACCATGATTCACGGCAAAGAAGTCGTTCAGCATATTATAATATATGTATGCGTTGTAGCCCGACGCCATAGCCTTCTCTATGCTCTCAATCATTGGATATTCAGCAGTGAAACTTCCATTGTAGTTGTCATCGTAGTCAATCAGGAACTCTGTCATCCACATGTGCTTTCCGGTCTTGCTGGTCACCGACTGCACGAACGACCAGTCGTTGGTGCCATAGAGGTGGTTGCCCCACACATCAATATTGTTGACTGCATCCTGCAATGTCACCAGCTTGTTGTTGTATTTATGCTGGTCCCATCCAAAACATTCCGGTCCCATGATTTTGCAACTTGGATCCACAGCCGCACGTGCCGCCTTCACCATGGCGGCCATCTCTGTAGGCGAATAGATACAACTCTCATAGGTTGCAGTCGTTCCACCCCCAGTCGGCGTGTAGTCACTCTCATTCTGAATGGAAATCATGTCAATAGGACATCCTTTCTTCTCCATGGCCTGACGGTAGCGCTCGAGGAAATCAGCATATTCATCGTAATACGCAGGATTGATGGCACCGCCGTTGGAACCTTGTCCACCCCAGGAGTGCTCCACGATTGGATACACAGCGGTGCCAAAGTCGTTCTTGTAAATCACGTCTTTGGATGTTTTATATTTCTTAGGTGGGGTCCAAGGAGTGGCAAACACCTGCACGCCCGGATGAATAGCTCTCGCCCATTTCACCGGGTTTCCGTATTCGCCCCAGGAGTTTTCGTTAGGATTGATTCTGATTCGCATGATGTTCAGACCAATCTGGTTCGCCCCGGTTCCCCAAAGCTTGTTCACTTTGGCCTGTGTATAAACATCTGCCCACTGTCCGTTCATGCCAGTTCCTCCAAAACCATCGATATACTGATATTTGGCGCTGGAGGTCAACACAAGCGTAGCTGTTTTAGTCTGTGCAAGCATATTGCCGCACGCCAAAACAAGCAGCATGGCTGCAGAAAGTAATTTTGTTTTCATTTTTGATAGTTTTTGTTAGTTTATTCCTTATTTTGCAAAGATAATGGTTTAATTCTTGCTCCGCAACACACAATGTAACATTTATTTCTCACTACGTTACATTCAGGGGAATCCATGAGAAAAATGCGGCAAAAAGGGGTACTTGATTTAAAATCAAAATTTTATGAAACATATCAGAAACTAAGGTATTGAAAAATGCTGTACCTTTGCATTAGAAAAATAAAACAAGCAGATTAGTTAATAGTTATATAGTTAGTAGTTTATAATATTAGTTTAGTTAGTAGTTTTCTATTCATTTTAGCTAAAAGTTATCAGTTAGTTTAGTTAAAGCACAAAGCCCTTTCTCGTGAGAGAAGGGGTTTTGCGTTTTTATAGGGTTGGGGTACCCCAAGGGCTGAAAAAAAAAGTCCCGCAGCCACGACGCAAGATGCAGACCCCTTTGAACTTAGCGTCAGTTGCGTCGGCGTCG
>R25__coassemble_717_pt1 | contig 18811 bp, 14 predicted proteins | sample R25__metabat2_high_PE_055 | metagenome-assembled genome bin R25
GTATTTCACCAATCTCAACACGATGGCGTGCACGCGTTGCAACATAGACAGCATTATATTTGTTATTCAAATTTATGGAAAAAAGAGGAATTAGAGCATTACATTCCCACAAAATTGATATTTTACATAAAAAAAAGAGCCAAAAGTTTTGTCAAACCAAGAAAAGTTCCTACCTTTGCACCCGCAAATGAGTTGAACGACAACAATTCAATCATTTTGCTTAATGGCTGGCCCGTTCGTCTATCGGCTAGGACGAGAGATTTTCATTCTCTAAAGAGGAGTTCGACTCTCCTACGGGCTACATCCGGGAAGAAGGGTGCGAGGTCTTCAACGCCATACCACATCGTACTTCCCTTTTTTTATTCACTTTTTAAAACAAACAAGAAAATGGCAAATCACAAATCTGCGCTCAAGCGCATCCGTCAGAACCAGAAGCGCAAGCTCCACAACCACTATTACGCAAAAACCATGCGTAACGCCCTCCGCGACCTTCGTAACACAACCGACAAGGCAGAGGCACAGGAGCGTTTCCCTAAGCTTCAGAAGATGCTCGACAAACTGGCAAAGAAGAATATCATCCACTGGAAGAAGGCTGCCAACCTGAAGTCAGGTGCCGCCAAGTTGATTGCAAAACTGTAAGATCAACTTCCAGCCCATTAACATAAAACGTGTTTCACATCTCCGTGAAACACGTTTTTTTATTGTGCCTTTAAATCCTGTATGCGTGTCACTCCACCCCATTCCTGATTCTGCTTATCGCCTCCATAAGTTTCCTGTATTCCATCTCGAAATTCGGGGTGAGGACATTCTTCCCCATTGCCTCGTTAATTTCCTGTTCTGACCAAAACCTGCCACCGTCAGTCTCATCCGATGGCGTGATGGGCTCGTCATAAACTGTGGTGTTCACAAACACCAGTTCCCTCTCCCGAACTGAGTCGAACACATAATGCATCAGCTGGAAGGCGTAACCATCTTTAGCCTCATCCAACTTATCCTTCATGCCCAGCAGTTCGATACCCAGCTCCTCACGCACTTCACGCACCAGCGCCCTTTCCACATTTTCACCGAAATCCACATGGCCACCTACAGCCGTATCCCATTTCCCTGGTTGGATATCTTTCCAGTCAGGTCTCTTCTGCAAGTAAAGTTCCCCCTTGCTGTTGAACACATGCAAATGCACTACTGGGTGCAACTTACGGCTTCCGCCATGACACTCACCACGTGTTGCGGCATCGATGATATTCCCGTTCTCATCCACCACAGGAAGCATCTCATTCAGGTTGTCAGACTGATTCATAAGAATAAACTGTTGTATTATTGAAAAATATGATTACGACACCCGTTATATGCCGATGAACGGCAGACCTCTTCATCCTATTCCAAATTCGTTCCTACGGATTCTCAGCCGTTGACTGGAAAGGAGGCAGAAGGTATGGAGTACAGCCCCTAATCTCGTATGGTACAGCCTCTGCCTTCAGATTGTTTCTTCCTATCCGCAACAAAACGACAGCTCCTTTACGGTTGATTTCGGCAGGCAAGTCGAAGATAAAGTTTCCGATGCTGTAGAACACCGGCACATCTCCTATCAACTCATGCGACTGCAAAGTGTGGGTGTGATGACCTATAATCGCATCCGCCCCCGCCTCTGCCAGCATCTTTGCGTCCCGTCGCTGCCAGAGAAGCGGTTTCCGCGTGTGTTCCAGTCCCCAATGCAGGCAGACTAAGACACAGCATCCAGGATTCTCCCGCTTCAACAATCTCACCTTGGCGCACAGCGAATCAACAGTCATGGCCGAGACCGACGGCTTTGATGGCAAAAAAGGATAGTTTTCGAGCGCCATCTGCTCAGACGCCACAACAAATACCTTGCGAGGGGACTCCGCAAGCAAAAGCGGCTGACGGGCCTCGTTCATGTCGTTTCCTGCACCAAAGGCTGTCATCCCCGCATCCTTCACATGCTTGATGGTACTCACCAGCCCCTTCCTACCCTGGTCCATGCTATGATTGTTGGCCAGATTGAGGTGAGTAAAACCATGTTTGCACAGCGATTCAAGCCATTCCGGTTCGCCCCTGAAGATGAATTTCTTATGGACTGGCGCTTTCACCTCGGTGGCAGGACATTCCAAATTGCCGACGACAAAATCGGCAGCACACAACAAGGAGTCCATCCCTTCCGAAAAGAGCGACTCCACACCTTGCGCCTCAACCTGACGCCTCACTCCACGGTCGAGCAGGATATCACCAGTGAAAGCCAGCACCAGCTCTCTCTCCGTCTGGGAGACAGCCGGTACTGGCATAAACATTACAGCAAAAGCAATCCAGAGTTTCAGCATCCTGAGCTGTAGAATATTTTTTCGTTATCCTCCGGCACATTCTTCTTCTCGATGATGATTTCCTTCATCCAAGAAGGAATGCCTTCATTAGGGTCGGACTCAAGGTTCTCTTGCCATTCTTCATCGGTCATGCGCGGATCTGTGGCAGGTCGGAAAGTTTCCCGATAGGAGAACACAGCACCCCTCGTGAGATAGAGCAGTCCGTCAATCTCCACCACCACATAGATGGTGTTGGCAGGGCCGAGGGCTTCATAGAGCACGCACTTGTCAGGATTATTTGCTCCGTTGGCAGTGAGGACATCAGCAATGAGCGCCACTTTCTTGTCAGCACCTTCCACATAATCCCATGTGGCCAGTTCCTCATCGCCCTGCTGCAGCATTTTCAAGGTGAGGTACTCAAAGGTGGAACCGATGATTTCAATCTGTCCGTATTCTTCCTTGGTGAGTTTTTCACCCTTCAATTCCTTCTCGCTCGCCGCAAGGAAGAATTCAGCATTCTCACGCATGGAGTTTGAGATTTCATCGATTCGCTCGTTTTCAATCTCAAACTGCTTGAAAGCTTTGTCGGTCACATCAATCAGGTTAATCGCACGTTTCCAGAACCTCACATTCGGTTCCACAAATCCCAGCACCACAGGTGCTTCTGGTCCCCCATCTCCACACTCAGCCATAAACGGCTGTTTGGCATAGAGGATAGCATCGTGCTTGAGTTCTGCCCATGACGCCAGGGCAGCATTGAGGTTTTTCTTATCCCACTGTTCAGATTTCATGAAATAAGGATAGGTGCTATCGCCTTTCCCCATCTCCGTGAGTGAGTTCACCCAATAGTTCGCCACGGTAGAACTCCAGTTGATTTCTCCCATACGGGCCTTCATCCGTTCGAGATTCGGCTTATAGCCTTCCCATTTCTGGGCTTCCTGAAGCTCTCCAAGCAGTATACGCTCAGCTGAGGTCCACCCCATGGCAGCAAAATAGTCAAGTCCTTTCGACACACCACGTTTTGTGATTTGACTATCAGCATCCACCATTTCCTGCAGCACTTCTGCATCAGGCATATAACGCTGCGGCATGAGGTTCACCTTCACATGACTTGTCATCTCGAATTTCGGCTTGATTCTCGTCTGCTTCTCATCAATCTTGTTGATTTCATCCACAAACGTCTTCATCTTGGCCTCATCTGCAATAATATTCTTGAGCGTGAGTCCATTCTTATCCATAACTTCCTCCACCTGCAACACGCTGACATTGTCGATTTCCCCCATGAGATAGTCAATAGGAGCCATCATCCGCTTATATTCAGAATTGAGAGCCGCGTCAGCAGCCATGGTTTCGGCAAGTAGGGCGAGCCGCTTCATTTGTTCAGGCTTGTCGGTTCCGAACGGAACGGTCTGGAGCCACATCATCCCCCTGAAATAGCGTCCGAGCAATTCGCTGCGAGTATAGTGACCACGCGGACGGAACAAGTTGTAAGTAAATGGGACATTGGTGTAATTGAGAAATTCAGAATAATCGAGTTCCGCATCATTCACCTTCTTCACCTCTTCTTCAGCCATCTTAAGCATATCGCCCTGCACACCATTGACAGGTTTGTCGGTCAGCAGCGCCACCGCCACAGCGAAATAAGCAGCATCCCATTCTGCCAGTTGCCTAATCTCAGGGTCAGGATTGTTTGCGCTGATTTGGAGCATGGTCTGCTTCATCGTCTCCGAGAAGTCGAGCACCCGTTCACTGAGCTCGCTCTCCTCCGCCAGTCTCAGCAGTGCGTCGAAATAGACGTGAAACGCCTGAAGGTACAAGTCGGTGGTGACAAAACTCGGGAAGTCGCGATAGTCATTGTTCTCATACACCTGGAAAAGTTGGTCGTAGGAGTCCTGCACAATCGCAAACCCGTTTTTTGCGAGCATCGTTTTCAATTCGCCCGAAAAGTCCTCAAGTTGGTAAGGGTTGACCACATTTTCCACATTCACTTTCTGTCCGGGAGCAGCCTTGAAATTCTGCTTCTTGAGCTGATCTTCACGAGCTTTGAGTTTAGAGATGAAAGCCGTCTCTGCAGCCGAATACCTGATTGGCGGCATCTTTTTACCACCATCAAAATCCGACGACCAACGGTCGTACATTTTCTGGTCATACCAGCTTGTGCGGCTGAAAAGACTGCGCAGCTCACCACTGTTGAAGATATATCCCTGCCTTGCAGCAAAGGCGTTCCTCAGCACACGGAGCTCACTGAGAGAGAGTTGCGAAACATCCATTTTCATGTTGATGTTTCGATTGAGTTTCTCCACATCAATCTTCCCTTTACCAGGAATCACGACGGAAGCCTTCTGTGCCGACACTGTGGCCGACAGCATCGTCAACAAAACTAAAAACAGATACTTTTTCATAATCTTCAAAATTTAGGTTCTTATTATGCTGTTTTTTAAAAGGTTGTCGCATCAATTGCCGAATCCGCTTTGGAGAATTATTACAGAATGTGGCTTTCCTCATACCTCATTGACGAAAAACCTCCCAGGCCTTTTTCTCATCCGTGCCATCTTCCAGAAAACGGACAAACTCCAGTCCGAACCGAGCCATCCGAAATACAGCCACACAAATGCGGTCTGTCCCCATTTTCGATATACATCTGATTACTCCGTCCACCACTTTGAAGTCAAGGAGACTGCCGCCTATCCTGGAGCCCATCCACAAGGGGCGAACCAGCCCTTTATAGTTTTTGAAGATGAATAGGCGCCGTCCCTTGTCTTTAAAAAATCGGGTGGACTTAACCACACCTACAAGCGCCTCCTCCACTCCGTCTCCATTCACATCTGCCACGCAAAAGCGATAGACGGGATATCTGAGTACCCATACATCCTGCTCCTCGCCGGTGGTAAGCACCAAATGGTGGAGCGAGTCGTTGACTTGCCTGAGCTCAAAAGTCTGTGCTTTTCCTGAGAGTGCAAAGACCAAAAATACGATGCAAAGGTTTGTCCTCATCATAGGGGGATGTTGTTAAGGTTCAATCCACAGCTGTTCTCTGACTCAGCATGAATAATGCAATCTCAAATGGTGATTTCATAACTCACCATGCAAAAATATGCATTTTTTTTAAATTCCAAAACAAAAATCACTTTTTTCTTAAGGCAAATCAAGAAAATCCATCGACTCTTCTCGGGATTGATTATCAATTGCAGTTCTCAGATGCCTAAAACAGCATGGCCATCACCGGTCTCCTCATCAGAACAGCACATTGGAGTGGTTCCGCAGAACGACATCATCGGTGGTGAGTTTCTTGGGTGTGAAGATATTGTCAAGCCTCACATCCTCCACATCATCAAGCACCACAGCCGGACGTTGATCCTCTTTTTGGAAAGTGAAAGTGACATTCGACAATCTTACATCACGTGCATGTCGTACAAACACACCTTTCGCCGGTGTTGCTCCTGCAAACTTCGGTTCCGGGTAGTTGGTTCCCTGCTCCCGGTAGTCCCATCGCATTTGGTCTGCACTTCCACCTCCCCTCGACTGGATTCGGATATTGCTGAGGTAAATATGCTCCAAAGGGTGGTTTTCCATGCCGGTGATGATGATTCCCGCAAGAGAATCCACATCCTGTGCAACGACATTGGAAATCTGTATGTTGCCTCCATACGACACATCCTTCACCTCTTTAGGTCCCCGGTTGCGGCACCCAGTGGTGATGTAGATAGGATAATGGTGCACATGGTTCATGGCAATGTTGCTGACTACGATATTCTCCATCCTTCCCTGATCCACCTCCTCAAAGGCCAATCCACTGCTCCACATACAGGTGCAGTTGGTGATGGCGATGTCGCGGTATCCGCCGTTGCTTTCTGTCCCCAGCTTGATTCTTCCGCACACCCAGTTTACTTTCTCAGGCACGTATGTGCCATCGAGGAAAGTGCCGAGCTTATAGCCCGATACCAAACAATTATTGACCATGATGTGCTCACACATCACTGGACGTTTGAGCGCGTAGGAACTTTTCAGCACGATGGCGTCGTCGTTCGGTGTATTGACCTTGCAGTTCGACACAGTGACGTATTTACAGCAGTCGATGTCGATACCGTCGCGGTTGGTGTCAATCACGACGTTGTCGATTGTGGCGATGTCGCAGCCCGTGATGACGATGGCGAAATGCCCGCCACGGAAAATGCTGATGTCGCGGATGAGCACATTTCGGCAAGACTTCAAGGCTATGGCCTTGTCTCCAGTACCAATACTGCCTCCCTGAAGGATTCCCGCTTTCTCCGTGTCATGGCGGGTGAGTCCCAGACCATCAATCATCCCTCTTCCAGTGATGGATACGTTCTTCTCGTTTTCCGCCCAGATAAGACTGTTGTGGAAGTAGGTGTGTCCACCATCCTGATAAGCAGGTCCCTCCCATGGTTCAGCTTCATCGTAGGCTTTCATTTCCGCCGGTGCAGCCAGGATGACAGCACCTGCAGCCAAATGCAGCTCAACGTTGCTCTTCAGATGAATTGTGCCACAAAGATAAGTTCCTGCAGGCACTTCAACCCTTCCTCCGCCATGACTCACACAATCTTCAATGGCGCGGTCCACGGCTTGGTGGTCGAGAGTCTTACCATCGCCTTTGGCACCATAATCACGTATGTTAAAATTGCTCGCATGAGTTATCAGTGCCATAAGGAACAGGCATGCCACCAACAATCTTCTCATATTCAGTCTTTTTTAAAAGCTCAATTCGACAAAAGCCAATGGATGTCCTTTTATTTGGATTATTAGAGCACTGCTCTTCCATTCGGCATAGATAAAATCAAACGTGGGGGCAAACATACCCCCACATTAAACTGTATTTATATCGTATTTATTTCACGTAAACTTTCTTCACCTTTCCGTTTGCTGTCCGGATAATGTTCAAGCCCTTCTGCATGGTGTTCTGACGAATGCCTGAGACACCATAAATCTCTGCATTTCCAACATGGTCATTATCAATATTCACGCTACCAATGGCGTCTGGGGTTGCAGGCAGCGCTTCCTTCACCTGATCCGCAGGAATGATGATATATCGTTGCTTGGTTCCTCCCTTGTCGCTGTAGTTGAAATCCTCTATTTTGGTGGAACCATAGCCAAGAACTTCACTGAATGCATTGAAGCCCATCGACTTGTTGGTGGAGCTTTCTGTCCAAGAGAACCAATAGTCATAATCTGTGAATGAAGTCTCACCCACCTTATACGAAACCTTATTGCGTCCTGGCATAAGTTGGAAATTCTGCACTGCTCCTGGTGTCTTGGTTCCTTTCAGCGACATGGCCGAGGCAGAAGCGGTATGTGTGAGGTAATTGCCCGTGGCTGCGTTCTTGAAACGGTAATGCCCGCTTGACGGCACAAATTCCAAATACCACTGTGCTTCATCCACTAGCTCTTCCTGAGATTCAATCTTCTTCCATCCCACGGTTGAAGCGATTCTCGTCTGACTGAGGAATCCGTCGTTTAGGCCACGTTCCTCATCCGCACACTTGATGCAGTATTTTGTGTTCTCATCAAAGAAGAAGGTATATCCCGGCACACCGTTGGCATAGCCCGATGTAGGGCAAAGTCCATCAACATAAAGCGAATAGAGCAACGCACATCCACCAATATATTGCACAGGGAGATGCTTGTCCTTGTCCGCACCGTTTACAAACCAGTCGTAGCTGATTCCAGGTCCAGTGCCCCATCCATGCACGGCGTCTCCTGTCATAAACACAGCCTCATCAGTGGTATTCTCCAAGAAGTGTAGTGTTTCGTTCGCCCATCTTCCAAGCCATTTTCCATAAGTGGTGTTGGCTCGGTTGTCAGCGCAGTTGTTCCATCTCCAGTGGGTACCCACGCCCACTCCGTGTCCAGTCTCATGAATGATGGTGCCAATGGCCTGGTTACCCGCATTCGGACCGATACGCATATATCCACCGTAGCTACAGTCAGCCGTAGGTGTCTGGGCTCCATAATGTCCACTAAGCGTGAATCCCTTGATGGCAGTCCATTCGTTGAGATAATCCATGGTTTCCTGAATGGCTTTCCGGCATCGTTCGTTGGCAGCCTCGGTAGGTGCTCCATTATCCCAAGTTCCCACACAGGAGCCGTTCGGCAACGTCACCACCTTTATCACGTCGCCATAACCCACAGCATAGGTGTTGGTAATGGCATACGCCCTGGCATAATACACAGACGCAGGCTCCATTCCCTGTACATGAAAGAGGAGTCCCTTCTGATTGTAGTAAGTGGTTTCTCTATGGTCGCCGATGGTAGGTTCTGGTTCGGTGCTCCAGCAGATTCCTCTTTCCTTGATTCCCGTTCCAGTGATTGTGGCTCTGATAAGTCCGCCATGCGCTGCAGGAATCATAAAGTCGGTTTTTGTGGTAACTTTCGGCTCAGTTCCCGTTCCGTTTGCCACAAGGAACACCAATTTGGCAGAGGCAAGCGCCTCGATTTCGTTAGTGAAGTCGTTGCTGGTGGCATCACCGTTGGTCATCATGTATTTGGCTTTAGAGAGTTCTGAAAGGAAATCGAGCGCACCTTCTTTAGCCTCGTCGTAAACAGATTCCGCATCATCAATAGCTGCCTGCAGGTTCTGATATTCTTTGATGGATTCTGTTGCCTTTGCTATGGCCGTATTCAGTGCCAGCGCCACATTGGTGTTAAAGTCCTTCGCGCCTGTCAGCACTTCTTCTGCAGCACTGATGGCTGAAGACAGTCCATTAGCAGCAGAAGTGGACATCATGTCGGCCTGAAGGGATTCCGCCAAACTAACGAGTCGGCCAAGTTCCCCATTGATTTCCTCATAGGTCACATAACCGATAAGATAAAGTCTAAAGTTGTCAACAGCAAGGTAGTTGCCCGTGGCATTCTCAGCCACGAATCCAATCTCAGGCTGACCGGTAATGTTATTGAATTTCACGCTATAGTCATTCGGAGTGTACACGGTTTCCTTCAGGTCGTTCACATAGATATATGCACCCGTATTTTTCTTCGACGTGGAAGATTGTGTGAGGTTCTGCGCCGCAACGGTGAGTTTATATTTACCTACAGGCAGGTTCTTCAGTGTCTGAATGATGCTTGCGCTGCCCGCACTTCCGCTCGACACCCATTTCTCCATATAGGTTGTTCCAGCTTTTTTTGAGAATGAAGTATTGGTCTGAGCAGCAAGGTTGGTGTTTGTCCATCCCTTATTGCCATCCTCAAAGCTTGGATTGACGATGTATGAAGTGCAGTCTTGCGGGTTATTCTCGCTTAAGTTTGCTTTTCGATAGGCAGTGATGGCTTCTTTTAGCGCCAGGTTTTCCTCCAGCACAGTCACCATGTCAACATCAGCATTATCGTAAACAGCCTGTGCTTTCGTGATGGCAGCCATGAGCACATCCGCCTCGTTGCCGCTTCCATCTCCATATTGGCCATTGGCCTCATCGATTGTGGCCTTGAGCTCCGTCTTGTCAACCCCCATGTCGGAAACGAGAATCTGCACATAGTCGATGACCAAGTTGGCAGAATTGCCCGACCCGTTGTTGGCCGCCTTATATCCAATCACGATGTTTCCTGATGTAGTTTCCTTGAGGGTGAAAGAAATCTGGTCGAGCGTCCATTGCTTGGCAGGATAACTTTTCACAGTGGACTCCACATCCGCCCCTACTCCAGGGCTCCAAGCCAAGAGTGATGTTCCTCCTGTAACTGATTTTCCGTTGTATGTCGGCACTTTGATGGTGTAGTTACCGGCAGGAAGGGTCACGGTCTGATAATATGCCATATTCTCGCTCCATCCTGTAGATAGTGCGAGTCCACCTCCCGCTTCTCCATCATATCCCTTTTCAGGAACAGTTCCACCATTGAACGTGCCTTTGAATCCAAACTCATAGACACCGGTGATGGTGTAGTTCATGATAAAATCCTGAGTCCATCCTGGAATCTCAAGAATTTCCTGTGCCACATTGGCAGTACTGTTTGCCGGATAGTTGAAATCCGAGTCAAAGCCGTAGTTCTGAAGGAAATACTTGGTCACATCCGTCTGGGCATGTGCCCCCAACGATGCAATCATCAAAGCTAACAGCGTAATTTTAAATTTCATAGTGTTTAGTTATTAGTTGTTTAGTTTCAGTTAATAGAATCCGGCTTGCCTGGAACCCCTTGAGAAACAGGAATAAATATGCTTTGTCATTCCTTTTATCCAGTTCACATCAACGCCTTTTGCAAAGATAAAGAATAATTTTGAGAAAACGCAAAGAATCAGGATTTTTTGTTGGCAATCAAAAAAAAGCAGGGTATGGATTATTCCACACCCTGCCGATAAGTCTATCAGAAATTTCAATGCAGCTTAGAGAGCACTTCTTTGATACGTCTCATGGACTCCACGATGTTTTCGTCGCTGGTAGCGTAGCTCATGCGGAAGCATTCTGGCGAACCGAAGGCATCACCGCCAACCGTAGCCACATGTCCCACTTCGAGCAGATACATAGCGAAGTCTGTGGAGTTGTTGATAGTGCGGGTGCCGTCTGTCTTTCCAAAATATGATGAGCATTTCGGGAAGAGGTAAAAAGCGCCCTGAGGGTCGTTGACCTCCAGCCCTGGGATATCCTTGGCCAGCTTCACGATGAGGTTCTTTCGGCGTTCGAATGCCTGTCGCATCTGCTCCACGCACTCCTGCGGTCCGTTCCATGCAGCTTCAGCCGCTTTCTGGCTGACAGAGCATGGTCCGCTGGTGTATTGTCCCTGCAGCTTGTTGCAGCCTTTGACCACCCATTCCGGTGCGGCGATGAAACCGATACGCCATCCCGTCATGGCATAAGCCTTGCTGACACCATTGATGATAACCACGCGGTCCTTGATGTCATCGAACTGCGCCATGGATGCATGCGAGCCCACATAGTTGATATGCTCATAAATTTCATCAGCCACAACAATGACACGCTCATGCTTCATCAGCACGTTCTTCAGTCCCTCCAGTTCTTCCTTACTATAGACAGAGCCCGTTGGGTTGGAAGGAGAGCAGAGGATAAGCGCTCTTGTCTTGGGAGTGATGGCTGCCTCGAGTTGCTCAGGCGTGATTTTGAAATCCTGCTCAATCTTGGCCTCTACAAACACCGGCGTTCCTTCCGAAAGCAACACCATCTGTGGATAGCTCACCCAGTAAGGAGCTGGAATGATCACCTCATCTCCCGGATTGACAATAGCCATGAGTGTGTTGCACACCGACTGTTTTGCACCGTTCGACACCAGAATCTGGCTTGGCTTATAATCCAGGCCATTTTCGTTCTTGAGCTTGTTGACAATAGCATCCTTGAGTGTAGGATAGCCCGGAACAGGACTATAACGTGTCCAGTTTTCCTCCACAGCCTTGATAGCCGCTTGCTTAATGTGGTCAGGTGTGTTGAAGTCCGGCTCACCCACGCTGAGGTTGATGACATCGACACCTTGAGCCTTGAGTTCGCTGCTTTTCTGCGACATGGCAAGAGTGGCCGATGGTGCCAGACGGTTTAAACGGTCAGATAAGTTTTGCATAATTAATATTTATTGAGAATTGATAATCTGATTGTTGATAACCTTACATTTGAAAATTCCTATTCTCTCGCTTTTCCGAGGAAACGGAGCAGATAGAGGAAGAGGTTGATGAAATCAAGATACAGCGACAATGCGCCCATCAAAGCAATCTTTTGTGTTGTGTCGTTCACCTCACCACCATACTGCTGGAGATTCTCCTTGATTCTTTGAGAGTCATAGGCCGTCAGTCCTGCAAAGAGGAGCACACCCGCAATTGAGATTACGAACTCCAGTCCCGAGCTCTTTACGAAGATATTGACCACAGACGCAATGATGACACCGATAAGTGCGAACATCAGGAACTTACCGATGGCAGAAAAATCTTTCTTGGAAAAGACTCCCACCAGCGCAAGTGCCGCAAAGGTGCCAGCCGAAATAAAGAAGGTGACGGCGACAGATGTCGCGGTGTATGCGATGAAAATGAACGACATCGTCACACCATTGACAATGGAATAGACCACAAACATGATGGCAGCCGTCATGAAGGAAAGCTTATGGATGGCTGCGGAAAGACCGATGACCAGTCCGAACTCGATGATGGCGCAAATCCAGAAAGCCGCCTGATTGGTGAAAATCATCTCCACCAGTGTTGGGCTGTTTGCCACTCCGTATGCAGTCAGGCCAGTGACAGCGAGTGCCAGTGCCATCCACACATACACTTTTCTCATCAGTACAGCGAACGCAGAATTCACCACAATCGGATCATTCGATGTTCCTGTCTGCGCATAGGGCTGATTGCCCCAAGGCTGCTGATAGCCATTTTGATAGTTGTTATAATCCATAAATCTTAAGATTTTTCTTTTCTGAATTCAAAACATTTTGGTTCACAAAGAGTCACTACTCACAATCTGAATTTGTATTCAAATGCTGTGCATATCAGCGTGTATCTCCACTCACTTGTTGAAGTGAAGGATATGCCCCATCCTCTCCTGCTTGGTGTGCAGATACCGTTCGTTGTATTTGTTAGGGGTAACTTCCACTGGCACATTCTCCACAATTTCGAGCCCATAGCCTTCAAGTCCCACACGCTTAACCGGGTTGTTGGTTATCAGTCGGATTTTTCCGACTCCAAGCTCACGGAGAATTTGAGCCCCCACTCCATAATCGCGCAGGTCGGGGTCAAATCCCAGATGGATGTTGGCATCCACCGTGTCGTATCCCTGTTCCTGGAGCTTATAAGCGGCAATCTTGTTCATCAGTCCGATTCCACGGCCCTCCTGCAGAAGATACACAATCACTCCTTTTCCTTCCTTCTCTATGAGCTGCATGGAACGGTGGAGCTGTTCACCACAGTCGCAACGTTTAGAGCCGAAGATATCGCCAGTGGCGCAACTTGAATGCATTCTCACGAGCACTGGCTCATCCTTGGACCAAGTACCCTTGAAAAGTGCCACATGTTCCAGTCCGTTACTCTTCTGCCTGAATGGGATTATTCTGAAATGTCCATAGTCTGTAGGCAGGTCAGCCTCCTCGCCTTTCTCCACAAGCGACTCCTTTTGAAGTCGGTAGGCGATAATGTCCTTAATCTGCACGAGCTTGATTCCAAACTCCTCAGCCTTCTTGATAAGTTGCGGCATGCGTGCCATGGTCCCGTCAGGATTCAAAATTTCAATCAGGGCTGCCGCAGGCCGTAGTCCTGCTAACCGCGCCAAGTCCACAGCAGCCTCGGTATGTCCTGCACGCCGGAGCACGCCATTGTCCTGGGCATAGAGAGGGTTGATATGTCCTGGTCGTCCGAATGTCTTCGGGGTGGATTCAGGGTCAGCAAGTGCCTGAATCGTTGCAGCTCTGTCGTGGGCAGACACACCAGTGGAGCATCCTTCAAGCTTATCTACCGTGACAGTGAAAGGAGTTCCAAGCATCGAGGTGTTTTCTTCCACCTGATGCTGCAGTTCCAAATCCCTTGCCCTAGATATGGTGATTGGTGCACAGAGCACGCCCCTGCCTTCCCGAAGCATGAAATTCACCTTCTCCGGTGTGATCATCTGTGCAGAAGTGATGAAGTCGCCCTCGTTTTCGCGGTCTTCATCATCCACCACGATGACAAATTTGCCTTCTCGGAAGTCGGCAATGGCATCCTCTATTTTAGCAAATTGCAATTTATCCAACATTAGTCTGATATTCTGTATGATAAGATTCTTTTATAAATGCAAAGATAGTCATTTTGTTTGAAACGTCAAAGTCTGAAGTTTCATTTAGTCTCCGTTTTCTGTTTTTCCGCGATTTTTCCGCAGAGTTGGGCGATGATTTTTCCTGTTTTTGTCACTTCCTTTAGGTCGCGGCTGAGCCTCCGTCTGAACCTACTGATTCTGAAAAGCAGCGTGACACCGACTGGAAAGAAATAGCCAGCCGCTTTATTCCAGCGATTATCCTTAAACGGAGCGGTATGGGCATAGGTGTCAATCACAGGGAATCCATTGAGATACTTAAGAATCTGCCGGTCCTTGCTGTTCGACAGTTGCTCCACGCAAAACTCCATCTCGTTGCTGATGTTCTCAATCTCCTCATCCCGTCCATTCTTGAAGAATACATTCACGTAATTCGGGAAGCGGTTGAGATGGTGAGTGCTCCTGTATGTCTTGGCATTCTGCGTGAGCCGTTCCACTCTCACTTTCAGCGATTCATAATCCGGGTCATTGATAATCACCTCTTTCCTGAACACATTCCGCTTTGTCTTGATTCCAAAGAGCTTCCTGAAGAAGTTGCGGTAGGTGTCGATATTGAACACCACAGAGTCGTTGTTGGACTTGATGGTGAGGTAATATGCAATAGGAGCCAGGACAATGGTGCTGAACCACATGCCGAGCCAAGTAGGAATAGCTCCCGAGGTGGCAAGGTTTGAGCCGAAAGAGTTGACGATGTAATAAAACAGGAAAATGACGACAGCCACGACCACAGGCATTCCCATTCCGCCTTTACGGATGATGGCTCCGAGAGGCGCGCCGATGAAAAAGAAGATAAGGCAGGCCAATGCAAGTGTTATTTTCTGCCAGATTTGCACCTCGTGCATCCTGAGGTCTCGTTTGAGGGCTTTCATCATCTCCGCTCTGAACTCCATGTCGCCAGCAGCCAGCGACACTTTCTGCAAAGCAGAGTGTACGGTGTTTGCCTGTTTGTGCTCATTGATGGCCAGGAAGAGTGAATCTGTGTCAACCCTTCTGATGGAATCACGTCTTTGCATCAATTGTGCACACTCCTTCTCTTTTTCTTGGTAGATGGAGTCCGCTTCGTGTTTTTCTTTTCGTTCTTGACTCACCCCCAAACTGATTGGGATCCATTCAACCTTAGCGGCTGCTGTGGTGGAGTCCGTCTTTTGCTCCCGGGCTGTCCTGATAGCCAATCGGTCGAGCCGGTGTGGGTTTTCAAACGCCTCATTCCGTCCATGGGTGAAATTGAAGCGCTGTTTTGTGAATCCACTGACATGGAGTGTGCCCCTCTTCATGTCGTCATAATAGGCCAGTGCCGTGCTGTCCACCAACACTTTGAGAGAGTCGATATCCTCAATGAGACTTCCCATCTTCTTCGTCTTGGCGTTATTGGAGAAGTCATTGTCGGTCATTGAGAAGTCGGTGTTGAAATCAATGATGAAATGCTTATCGACAAACGTCTCTCGCCTGTATGGCACATTATTGGTGACCATGGCGTTTGTCCTCACGTTTTCAAACTGTTCGCCCGAATAGAGGTGTAGCAGGAGGTGTTGCTTATCAGCCGAGGTTTCCAGCAATGCAGAGTCCGCCAGAATGATATGTGCGTTTGAAGCGCCTTCAGAGAGCTCATAGATGATGACTTCATAGAGCATGTCGGTCTTGGGGTCTTTCTCCTTCACATAGAGGTTGACGCCGTCGATTCCATCATAGAAGACTCCCTCCGGAATGTCTATGGTAGGCGAGGTTTGCCTCACAGAGAAAAGCATCTGATAGACCATCCTCTGAGCATGAGGTGCTGCATAGTCTTGAAAGTAATATGAAACCCCAGCCATAATCACCATAAAAATAGCAATCGGCTGCAATATTCTGATTAAGGGGATTCCTGCTGCCTTCATAGCCAGAAGTTCCAGCCGTTCTCCCATATTTCCGAATGAGATAAGTGAGGCGAGCAGGATAGCCAATGGAAGTGCCAGCGAAACGAGAGTTTCGCCTGCATAGAAAAAGAACTGAGCCAACACACTCATCTCAAGCCCCTTGCCCACAAGGTCGTCGACATATTTCCAGAGAAACTGCATCATAAGGATAAAGATGCAGATGACAAAAGTTCCTAAGAACAATGTCATAAAGTTCTTGAGCACATATATGTCGATTTTCTTGAGCATTTACAAATACTAACGCATTCGGACGGCCTCCATGCCGTCGTAGGACAAAAAGCTTTGCAAAGTTACAACAAATATGTGAGAAAAAAGAAAAAGAAGTGCTGTAGCGATACTGAAATTATGGTTTTTTATCATAATAAGCCCTTCAGCACCTCAAATCACCGAATCAGTGAGAATTCATCCCGGTCGAGCAGAACTGGAAATTTCTTTCTGAAAGCGTTCAGACTTTCCTTGTCAAGCTCCACCACACACCCTTCTTCTGCTGTGTCTCCACATTCTGCTATGACCTTTCCGTATGGCGATACAGCCACTGTCCCACCATCATATTGGCATACAGGGTCGTTTCCCACCCTGTTGACGCCTAAGACATAGCACTGGTTTTCGATCGCCCTTGCCTGGAGCAGGATGTCCCACACCCTCCTTCTGCTTTCAGGCCAGTTGGCCACATAGACAGCCACGTCGTAATCGTCCACGTTTCTGGCAAACACGGGGAACCTCAGGTCATAGCACACCTGCAACAAGAACTTGAATCCTCTCCATTCCACCACCTTCCGCTGCATTCCTTTTTCGTAACGCAGCTGCTCACCGCCGTAAGTGAAAAGATGGCGTTTGTCGTATGCCACCACCTCACTGTCGGGTTTGACGAAATACATTCTGTTGTAGAAAGCATCATCAGCCTTCACAGCCACGCTGCCGCAAACTGCCGCTTGTGTGCGTCTGGCCATCTCTCGCATCCATTCCAGCGATTCCCCGTTTTGTTCCGCGCAAGCCTCCGGCTCAACAGCAAATCCCGTAGAAAACATCTCAGGCAGGACATATAAGTCTGCACCGGGGCACCCCAGAATCATCCGTTCCGCTTTCTCTCGGTTTGCTTTCCCATGCGCCCATTCGACGTCCATCTGTAAAAGCACCACTTTCATACCGGCAGCTTGTTAAAGTTTTCCCATGTAGATACATGGTTTCTTGGATGGGTTGAGCCATTTCAGCAGCTCTACCATCTTCATTTGGGAAAGGGACACACATCCAGCCGTAGGTTTGTCCTTGCCTCTCTGCACATGGATAAAGATAGCGCTGCCTTTTCCTTTTACAGCCGGATTCATGTTGTAGTCAACGACGATGGCATATTTATAGAGATCCTCGGCATAATCATTGAGTATTTCGTTCTTGCTGTTCCTGAACTCACCTTTCTTATCGTTTACGATGGTGTTGTAAAGCTTAGACGTCTCATCGCTCACCCACACATACTGATTGCCACTGAGTTCATAGAATGGAAGCTTTGCTCCTACATCGTTTTTCTTTCCAAACGCAGAAGATATGCCGAAAAGTCCCTCTGGGGTCTTTCCATCGCCCTCTTTCTTGGAGTTGTTTCTCGCCATTCCATTCTTACCAAGGTTCACGTCATATACAGTCATCACGCGGTTCCACTTGCCATTGGTCTTTTCGTAAGTATGGAGATTAGCTTTCCTGTAGTTATTCTTCGACTGCAGCACCACAATCAGTTGCGAAGACTTCGAAATTGCGTTGTTACTGATTTTGCCGGTTTTTACCAGGCGCTCCACGTAATTAAGGTTTTGGGCCACCGCCTGTTGTGTGAGGCAAAAAGATGCGATAAGGGTGAGCGTAAACATCACCACGAAAGAATGCAATTTTCTCATAAGATTAGAATTAGGGTTTGTAAAAAAAAACAGATTTTGTTGCCCTTCATATAGGCATCTCAACTATTAAGCAATAAAAGCAATGCACAGATGTACATTGCTTTATTGTTTAAACAGTGGCTCGGAACATTACTTACGTGTAACGTAAGAACCGTCGCGAGTGTCGATTTCGATCAAGTCGCCTTCATTGATGAAGAGCGGAACGCGAATCTGTGCACCAGTTTCCACAGTAGCTGGTTTAGTTGCGTTAGTAGCAGTGTCGCCTTTCACGCCTGGCTCGGTGTAAGTAACTTTAAGCACCACTTTCACCGGAATCTCCACGGTCAGGATGGTGTCGGTTGCAGAGTCGATGGAAGCCATCACATTCTCTCCTTCCTTGAGGAAATCCACACCTTCAATCACGTTCTTATTGATGTTCACCTGTTCGAAAGTCTCGTTGTTCATGAAAACGAGGTCGTCTCCCTCCTTATAGAGGTACTGGAACTGACGGTGGTCAACCTGAACATCCTCCAACTTAGCGGACACAATCCAAGTACGCTCAAGCACACGTCCGTCCTGCACGTCCCTAAGTTTAGTTCTCATCACTGTGTTACCTTTTCCTGGCTTAACGTGCAGAAAGTCGATAACCACATAGATACGACCATCCAATCGTAAGCAAACATTCTTCTTAATGTCACCTGCTAACATATTAGCTTCGTTTTTAATTATTAATAAATTACAATTTTGTTCTCTATACACCTCAAAATCTTTGCAAAATTAAGTATTTTTCATAAAATCTCAAAAAAAGTTAGTCAAAAAGGTGATATCTTTTTGTTATTTTACATAAAATCACTAATTTTGCAACTCGTTTTGGTATGGTCAGGTTGCAGAACGGAAAAACTGATGTGTTTTTTCCTTTTTTGCCCTCCCCATTGACCGCAATGACATATAAAAATAAAAGAAATAAAAACAATTAAATAATTAAAAAAATGAAAAGGACATTCCAACCT
>R25__coassemble_790_pt1 | contig 17582 bp, 13 predicted proteins | sample R25__metabat2_high_PE_055 | metagenome-assembled genome bin R25
GGAAAATAGCTGTCGCGGCACCTTTGTTTTTAGGAAATATGATGAAAATGAATGAAATAAGTTTAAAAATGAGAATGAACATCAAAAAAACCATATTTATGCTTTCGATGGCGTTTTCTGCGTCATCCTTAACTATGTACGCCGGTCCTGCCGACGGTCCGATTGACGACGAAGCCGTGAAGACCTACGCAGAGATGGTGAACATGTCGGAAATCGGAAGACCCTCCCCTGCCCCAGTGAAGGCCAAGTTCGACGTGCTGAACGCCGGTTCGAAAATCGCCTCTCCCCGCATCGTGCTTGATGAGAACAGCAGCAGTTGGATGGCCAGTCCGGTTTCGTTCAGCGGTGTTTCGATGCCTTCTTCGTTCCGTGGCGTGAAAGCCAACGTGATTGAGGGTGCAAGCTTTCTGAAGCCGCTGTTCGCCAAGATTGCCCGTGGCGGCAAGACGGTGCGCATCCTTCAGATTGGCGACAGCCACGTCCGTGGCAACATCTTCCCACAGACCATCCGCAAGGTGCTCGACACAAACCTGAACAAAGACGGACAACGTGTGAGCTTCGACTATATCGGCATCAACGGTGCCCGCGCCTCAAAATTCACAAACGAGTCGCTGCTTCAGCAGATCACCGCCAAACACCCAGACTTGGTGATTGTGAGTTTCGGTGGCAATGAGGCTCACGGCAACTTCAGCTATTCGAACAACGTTCACGTGTATGAGAACCTTGTGGCAAGCATCCGCCGCTACAACCCCGACGTTCAGTTCCTGCTGACCACCCCTCCAGGCTCGTTTATCAGCCGCGGTGGAGCGAAGGTGGTGAACCGCACCTATGATGAGGTTTGCCGGAGCATCAAGGACTTCGGTCTGAACCACGGCATCGCCGTTTGGGACCACTACCACAACATCGGTGGAAGCGAGTATGCCGCCAACAACTGGAACAACGCCCGCATGATGCAGGCTGACAGGATTCACCTCACCGCCGCCGGTTACCGCCTGATGGGCAGTTTGTTGGCAGAGTCGATTATCTCGGCTTACAACAACGGTGGAAGAATGTGAGAAAGCGGACAAAGATAGAAAAAGAAAAGGCATCCTGACGGATGCCTTTTTGTTTTTGGGGGGAAGGCAGCAACACTGTTGCTGGGAATTTCTACGAAATAACTCCTTTGTGAAGCTAAAGCTTCAGCCGTCGCAAACCGAGCTCCTATTCCGCTCGGTGGCTGACAGCTTTTTGCCATACGGACGGGGGGAGCCATGCGGACAGCTTTTTGCCATGCGGACGGCTTTTGGCCATGCGGATGGATGGAGCCATGCGGACGGATGGGATTAACGTCCGTCCTCTTGGTTTTCTTTCTCTTCTTTGAAAGCGCGATGGGCGTTGATGGAAAGCCAGACGGTGGCGAGCGCAAAGAGAAGGGCGACGAGGTACCAGGTGATGTCGTGGAAGACAACACCGACGTATATGCTCATTCCCATGCATATAAGGCTGAAGAGAGCCGATACGCAGAGCATGATTTTTGTGAGTTTACGCATGATTTCAGACTTTAGACGTTAGACTTTAGATGACCATACGGGCGGTTTCTTGTCCCGTTGCACGACGCAAGATGCGTCGTCCCCCCGTAAGGTACTGCAAGGACATGAGGGCGTACGGTAATCCGAAAGACTTTATATTAGACTTTAGACTTTAGATTTTAGACTTTAGATTTTAGACTTTAGACATTGAGTTTCCATGTGAATCCGTCTTTGGTGTCTTTGACCTCAAATCCGAGTGCAGAGAGGTTGTCGCGGATCATGTCACTGGTAGCCCAGTCCTTATTGGCTTTGGCTTTTAAGCGCTGTTCGAGAAGCATGTCAACCACTTTCCCGTACGCCTGCTCACGGGCGGCGTTGTCAGCGTTTCCTGCTGCGGCAGACGGTTTGAGTCCGAGCAGCTCGAATGCGAATGTGTCGAACACTTTGATGAGCGCTTCCTTCACGTCGGCCGCAATGGTTGCTTTCTTGTCCGCCACGGAGTTGATGGTACGGGTGGCATCGAAGAGGTTGCTGATGACATTCGGAGTGGCGAAGTCGTCGTTCATGGCCTCATAGCATTTCTCACGCAGGGAGTCAACGAACGCCATTTCCACCTTCGGAAGTGCGGCATCGCCATCGGTTGTGAGGTTCTTGAGGGTGTTGTAGGCATCAAGCAATCTTTCAAGTCCCTTCTCCGCAGCCTGCAGCGCCTCATTGCTGAAATCGACGGTGGAGCGGTAGTGAGCCTGAAGGATAAAGAACCGTATGGTCATCGGGCTGTACGGCTTCTCCAGTTTCTCGTGGTCTCCAGAGAAGAATTGCGGGAGGGTGATGAAGTTGTTGAGACTCTTACCCATCTTCTGCCCGTTGATAGTGATCATGTTGTTGTGTACCCAGTAGTGTACCATGTCGTCGCCCTGGCTTGCCACCGACTGGGCAATCTCGCACTCATGGTGTGGGAAAACGAGGTCCATACCTCCCCCGTGAATGTCGAAGTGGTTGCCGAGGTATTTGCGTCCCATGGCCGTGCATTCGCAATGCCATCCAGGGAATCCATCGCTCCACGGACTCGGCCAACGCATGATATGCTCAGGCTGCGCTTTTTTCCAGAGCGCGAAGTCCGCCTGGTTGTGCTTCTCATCCACTCCCGCGAGGTCGCGTGAGTTGTTGATGATGTCGTCGAGGTTTCGACCGGAAAGACGTCCGTAGCGATGGTCCTTGTTATACTTTTCGATGTCGAAGTAGATGGATCCGTTGCTCTCGTAGGCATATCCATTGGCGAGAATTTCCCTGACGAGCTGAATCTGCTCAATGATGTGACCGGTGGCGTGAGGTTCGATGCTCGGTGGGAGTACATTGAGCGCGTCCATGGCCTGATGGTAGCGGTTGGTGTAGTACTGCGCCACCTCCATCGGCTCGAGCTGCTCCAAACGCGCCTTCTTGGCGATTTTGTCCTCACCCTCGTCGGCATCGTGCTCCAGATGGCCCACATCGGTGATGTTTCTGACATAACGCACCTTATAACCTAAGTGTTTGAGGTAGCGGAATACGATGTCGAAGGTGATGGCAGGACGTGCATGACCGAGATGGGCGTCGCCATAGACGGTTGGTCCGCAAACATACATACCTACGAACGGTGCGTTAAGGGGTTTAAACAGCTCCTTGGTACGGGAAAGGGTATTGTATATGAATAAAGGTTGATACTCCATACGCGAATTTATTTTTATATTTTTAAACGACGAATTATTATTTAAAAACGACGAATTAAAACGAATTTACACGAATTTTCGAACTTTTCAAATGAGCAGAGCCAAACTTGTTTGAGCTATGCCATAAAAAGGAGGAAATCGGCGAAGCCAATTTTTATTAATTTATTGCCATTCGGACGTTTTTTTGCCATTCGGGCGGTCAGTTGTCGGTAAGGATGAGTTGGATGAGTTTATCGACCGCCTGATCCTCAGGGATATTCTTCTCGATGCAGACCTTGCCTTTGTAGAGAGACACTTTTCCCACGGCTGCGCCCACATATCCGTAGTCGGCATCGGCCATCTCCCCCGGTCCGTTGACGATGCAGCCCATGATTCCGATTTTGAGTGTGCGGAACTTTGGGTTTTCGTCCGCCATGGCGTTGACCGCCTGCTTGATCCGTTGGATGGTCTGTTCGAGGTTGTAGAGCGTCCGTCCGCATCCCGGACATGAGATATACTCCGTCTTGGTGAATTTCACCCTTGCCGCCTGCAGGATGTCGTCGGCGAGCTGGCGGAGTTTCTGCTCAGGGAACCCCTCGTTGCAGATGACCAGCTTGGTGGCGAGGCGGTCGATAAGCAGCGCTCCCACGGTCATCGCCGCCTTGAGTTGCAGGTCCTCCCAGCATGTTTCATGAAGAGAGATGGTGATGGTGTCGTCTTTGATTTCCGCTTTCGCCTGCTCTCTCAATTCAGCACACTCCGGAGTCATCTCCACCAGTTTTCTTGCCACAGGTATTTCGTTTTCCGGCGGTTCGGAGAGTGAGACCCTGATGGTGTCGCCAATTCCCTCACACAGGAGTGCTCCGATTCCGACCGCACTTTTGATGCGTCCGTCCTCGCCCTCACCCGCTTCGGTGACGCCGAGATGAATCGGGAATGCCATGCCTTCCTTGTCCATCTGTGCAACAAGAAGGCGCACGGTGGTGACCATGACGACGGTGTTGCTGGCCTTGATGGAAATGACCACATCATGGAACTGCTCACGCACACAGATTCTCAGGAACTCCATGCACGACTCCACCATACCCTCCGGCGTGTCGCCATAGCGCGACATGATGCGGTCGGACAGTGAACCGTGGTTCACACCAATGCGGATGGCAGTGTGATGCTCCTTACAGATGTTGATGAAAGGCACGAAGCGCTCATCGATTTTGCGGATTTCGTCGGCGTACTCCTGATCGGTATAGTCGATATGGCGGAACTTTCGTCCCGGGTCAACATAATTGCCGGGGTTGATTCTCACCTTCTCGCAGATGGCGGCAGCGGTGTCGGCCACAGCCGGGTTGAAATGGACGTCAGCCACAAGGGGCACGTCGCATCCGTGGGCTCTGAGTGCTTCAGCGATGGCTTTCATGTTGAGCGCCTCCCGCTGTCCCTGGGTGGTGAAGCGTACGATTTCGCCTCCTGCCTGCACAATCCGTTCAGCTTGTGCCACGGACGCCTCAGTGTCCATGGTGGATGTGTTGGCCATGGACTGAATGCGTACAGGGTTTGAGCCTCCGATCATCACGTTGCCCACCCTGACTACAGATGAATTTCTGCGTTTATACATTATTATAGAGCCCTTAATTGACTTTAAATTTATAGCTCACCTGTGCAAGGTCGGCATTCGCCTTCTTGATTTTCTCCTTGAGCTGTTCCTTGTATTCCTCCAATCTTTCGGCGAGATGGGTGTCGGCGAGTGCCATCATCTGCACTGCCAGAATGGCAGCATTCATGGCTCCATTGATGGCAACAGTGGCCACAGGGATTCCTGGTGGCATCTGGAGGATGGCATACATGGCGTCCATACCGTCGAGCACACTACCTTTGATCGGCACTCCGATGACCGGCACGGTGGTGTTGGCAGCGATGACGCCAGGCAAAGCCGCCGCCATTCCAGCTCCAGCGATGATGACCTCCACTCCCCTGCTTTTGGCAGTCCGAGCAAAATCCTCCACCTCTGCCGGTGTGCGGTGGGCAGAGAGTGCGCAAAGTTCGAACGGAATTTCCCATTCGTCGAGCAGTTTCGCCGCCTTCTCCATGACAGGGAGGTCGGACGTGCTGCCCATGATGATACTTACTCTTGGTTTCATATTGTAGGTTTTTGTTTTTATTTTCTTATAACTGGCAGCAACCATGTTGCTGCATGGATAACTGCTTTTTCTGCGCAGCAAAGAATCACCAGACCCAGAGCATGAAGGTGAGACGTGCGCAGAGGATTCCGACGAAAAAGCCGACGACCACCTGGATGAGGTCGTGCTGCCTGAGCAGCATCTGCGAACTTCCCATCAGTCCTCCGAGCATGATGATGGTGCATACGGGCCAGACGGGGTCAAATCCAAACCTGGAACTGAACGCCCCAACCAGTCCGGCGAGTCCTCCGATGCTGACCATGTGTACGCTGATTTTCCACCACACGTTCACGATGAGGCAGACCACCTCCGCCACAAGTGCCGCGATGAGCACTCCATAAAGGAAGTCGAAGACCGTCCATCTCCTGAGGAGGATGACGCAGGTGAGTGTGCTGATGAAGGTGATGGCATATTGTATGTGCCGGTTGCTTCTCATGTCGAATTGCCACCGGCTGAGATTGAGTCCCTTTCTAAAAAGATAAAGCGTGGCCTTAGGAATGACCACGGTGAAGATGACCACGATCAGGAGGATGACAAGCCTTGCCTTGAGAGGTATGAAACGGTATGTGCTGAAAAAGAGAAGCCACAACAATGCCCAGATGGGAGCATAGAACGGCGAGAATATCTGTGTGAATATTCTCGCAGGCTTCATGAGTTTTGTTTCAGTTGAGGGCATTATTGGGAAATTAGGAATGAGGAATTAGGAATGATGGGAGTTATGGGAGTTATGGGAGTTATGGGAATGATGGGAGCTATGAGCAAGCGGACGGAGGGGCAGCAACACTGTTGCTGCATGGTTGACTGCTTTTTTTGCCATGCGGACATATCAGGTGGTTAACTGCTTTTTTTGCCATGCGGACATATCAGGTGGTTGACTGCTTTTTTGCCATGCGGAGGGTTAGGAACTGGGGAATCAGAATTTTCGCCTGAGGGGTGCAGTCGGCACTCCCATTTGGTCGCGGTATTTGGCGACGGTGCGTCTTCTGATGTTGAGTCCACGGCTGATGAGCATTTGTGAGATGGCGCTGTCGCTGAGGGGATTGGATTTGTCCTCCTCATCGATGATTTCCTGGATGGCGTTGACCACCTGGGTTCTGAGCACCTCCTCTCCTTCCGCATTGCGCTTGGTGCGCATAAAGAAAGCGCGGAGCGGATAGATGGTTCCGTCGAGGAGCGCATAGCGGCTGGACACAGCCCTCGAAACGGTTGAGCCATCAACGCCCACCGTTTTTGCGATTTCGCCTCCAGTGAGCGGTTTGAGCGTCATCTCGTCCTGAGTGAGCATAAATTCACGCTGCGCCTCTATGATGGCCTTCATGATTCGGTAGAGGGTGTCCTGCCTTTTCTTCAGGGCGAGGATGAATCCCTGCGCCCTCTCCACGTTGCTCCTCACATATTTCAAGTCGTCCTTCTGCGCCTGCGTCATGTTCTTCCTGTCCGCCGCCTCGAGCATGGACTTGTATGTAGGGTTGACATGGAGCTGTGGGATGCGGCTTCCCCTGAGCGTCATGGTGATGTCGCCGTCGAGCGACGTTTCGATGATGAAATCAGGGACGATGGCCTGTGAACGTCCATCGGTTCCTTCGCTGAGTGCGAGTCCCGGTCTTGGGTTGAGCCTTGAGAGCGCTTCTAGTGCCTCAGCCAGTGAGTCGGCATCCACATCGAGCGCTTTGCGGAGTTTTTCCTGCTCGTTTCGCCGAAAAAGGTTGAAGTGGTTCTCCACCACCTCCTTAGCCAGTCCGAGCACAAAAATCCGTTCGAGGTTCTTGCTGTCCGCCGCCTCCTCCATCTTACGCTGCAGCTGAATGCTCATACATTCCTGCAAGTCGCGCGCACCGATTCCCGGAGGATCAAACCGTTGCAGAATATGGAGTGCCTGTTCGATTTCCTCCACCGATGCATCGATATTGTGATGGAAAAGGAGGTCGTCGGAAATGCTGGAGAGCGGTCGGTCGATAAATCCGTTGTCGTTGAGTGAGCCGATGAGATAGTCCACCAACTCCGCCTGCTTTTCGTCAGCGATTCCGTGTTCCGGAACTTGTGCCCTGAGGTCATCCACAAACGAGCGGGTGTCGCCCACGGGGATTTCCGCCTGTTCATTATCGCCCCCTCCTGGGGTATAGACCGGCAGTTCCTCATCATCGTAATAATAGCTGAGGTCTTCTTCCCGTTCCTTGTCGCTGAGTTCCGCCGTGTCGTCGGATGGAAATTCGTCGTCCTCTTCGTCGCGTCCTTCTTCGAGAGCACCATTCTCATTGAGTTCGTCTTCCACCCTTTGCAACAGGTCATCGTCGCCCAGTTCGAGAAGCTGAGCGTCGAGCAGCTGCTGCTGGCTGACTCTGAGAGCCGTTTCCTGCACAGCCTCCTGCGTGGCATTGAACCTGTTGCTCCTTTCCGCCATCACTCTTCCTCCAGGCTCTCGCTATATTCCAGTTCACCCTGCACAACGAAGAGGATGTCGTCGTGCTCATATTCGCCCATCTTTTCTTTCTTGGCTTTTTTGAGCACATACTTCACCACCTCGTCGAGGTCGATATCGACATATCCGTCCTTGTCGGGTTGTGCGTCGAAGACTCCGCTCGTGGTGTAATACTCAATGATGACATCCAGGAAATAATAGAGTTCGTCGTCGGAGAACTTCTCCTTAAGTTCCTGTGGAAGATAGTTGCGGATAAATTCAATCTCGCGTGCATCTTCCTCTGCGTCCATAAGGATTTCGTCGTCGATTGCTGCCATAGGTAATTGGATTGAAGTTAGTATCAGAGCATGGCATTGATTTTCTCCTCGTAAGCAGATTTTGGCATGGCTCCCACCACTTTATCGACCACTTGTCCGTCCTTGACGAAGAGTACGGTAGGGATGTTTCGGATGCCGAACTGAGCAGCGAGCTCGTCCTGCTCTTCCACATCTACTTTTCCCACCACCACTTTTCCTTCGTAGTCGGCAGCCAGTTCCTCCATGATTGGCGCCACCCTGCGGCATGGTCCACACCATGTGGCCCAGAAGTCAATCACCACCGGCTTTCCGCCGTTTACGATCTCGTTGAAGTTTGATGTTGTAATTTCCATAATGATATATTATTTGTTGATGATTTCAAGATTATAGGCAAAAATTATGCCAAGGGATTATTCGGACATGCATAAAGTAAGTCCCTACAAGCTTGTTGTAATCTCCGAATCGGCTCTTTACTGCAAAATTACGACAAAAATATCAATTCATGAAACATTCATCTTGAAAAAAGAGGATATGGCATAAAAAAGTGGCACGGTTGGAAAACCGTGCCACAAGTATAAGGATAATCAGATTGTCGTTGGAAGATGCTTACTTCACGAGAACCTTCTTGCCGTTCTGGATGTAGATCTGACCCTTAACGAGGTTCTTCACCTGACGTCCGTTGAGGTCGTAAACCACACCGTTGTTGAAGAAGTTGTCGGAAGAGCTGATTCCGTTGATAGCGGTGATTGCCTCTTCGTCGGCACCAAATGTGATCGTGTTGATCATCATAGGGTTCTGACTGAATGTCAGCTTGATTACCGGTGTAGCCTCAGCATTTTCAGCCCATCCTTCAAGTTGGCCAGTGTAGTTCATCGTCATCTGACCATTTTGGCGAGAAATAGGAATTTCTTCAGCGGAGTACTTGATGCTTCCGTCTTCAGCCGTCTCAACCTTTGCTTTCACCTGAACACCCGTGAATGAGGTTCCAGGAGGTACCGGCATGGTGAAATCACCGAAGTTGATGTAAACATATCCTTCCTCTTCAGCCGGTTCGATAGAGATCTTGTAGTCATCAATCTGATCGCTGCCAGCTTCAGTACCCTGCAGAGATACAGACTCTTTGAGGATACCAGTGTATTCGGTAGCCTGTGGCTGCGGCTCTACCTGCTCTTCTGCTGGTTTGAGCTTCATGGAAGTGATGGTCACAGGAGCCCAGTTAGCACCCTTGATTGAATTGAGGTGTACGAATCCGTAGTCAGCCTTGATAGCGGCAAGGTCGTAAACAAACTCGCCATTCTCAGCCTTCTTGATGTACTTGGCAGCCTGATCAGCATTGTTAGGGATATTGACGAAATCAGTACCGTCCTTCACCTTTTGGTTGAAGAGCAGACGTGGTGTACCGTCTGTAGTGGTAATGATGAGTTCATCATATCCAGAGAGGTCAGCATACTCGTCAGGATAAACACTTGGGTCACCATAAACGTTAGTATCAGCCACTCCAATCTTATAGAGGCAATAAGGGTCGTCAGTAGCTGCGATTTCATCATCGGCAGTCGGACCTGTCCATCTGTGGTACATCTCAGGAGTGAGGTCGGTCAATTCAACCAGCTCCTCATACTTCACGTTCTGGAAGCTGAGCCAGCTGATGTTGTTGCCTTCAGCCACGTTGTAGGTGATGGTGAGGTTACCCTCTTCATCAGCAACGCCAGAAGCCTGGAGCTCTGCGATATAGAACTGAGATGTTCCCACCTGCTCGCCAGCGCAAGCGTCAACAGCTTCGCCTTCGCCCACCTGGAAGGTGATGCCGGTAGCAGGAGCAGCAGCGCCATCCATCATGCGAACGCGTGTCCAAGCTGTCACATTATAAGTCTTGCCTGGCTTCAGTCCAGTCACAGTGGCCTGGAGTGGGTTAGCAGCGAGAGACTCACCATTAACCACCCAATACTCGAAGAACGGCACCTTGAAGTTGGTTCCGTCGCTCTCACCCTCCTCACTCCATGTGTTGATGTAGAGGCTGGTGGTGTAGTCTTTGCATTGAGTTCCACCAATGGTCCAAGCAGAAGCGAGGAAGTCATCCACAATCAGAGAGTTGTCATGCCATCCTGCAATCAGGTGAGGATTCACCACCTTCTCGGTGAGTGTGCCTTCGTTGTACTTGGCGAGGTAAGCGTCAGCAGCAGCCTTGTAGGTGTCGTAAGCTTCCTGCGTGTAAACGTTGGTGCTCTCCATGACTTCGTACATGGCGTCGATAGCCGGCTTGTTGTCGATATCGAGCTTAGCCTGATTAATTGGAGCGGTGAGCTTTTCGATAGCTTCGTTGAGTGCAGCCTCTTCCATCGGAACTTCCTCAGTCTCGGTGTATGCTGTGTTGAGCGCTGTCGCTGTTGGCTCGCTCACGTTCTCAGTGGTGCTGAGTTCCTGAGCCTCCTGACGCAGCTTCTCAAGAGATTCCACGAGCGCACCGAACTTCACCTCATTGATATCTGCATCCGGTCCGTAGTAAGTGAGTACGAAGTTATCCCAGATACACCAGAGGTTGGTGTTGTTCTCGAGTTTTGCACCCACAGTGAGTTCACCGTCAGCCTCAAGCTTGAGATAGATAGGTTCTGCCTGATATTTTCCATCAGTGAACGATACAGAAGCATTAGACATGCTGTTTTCGGCACCAGTCTTGAGAGGGAATGCGGAAGTCTGGTCGTTGAGGTAGAATACCGGGAGGTTCTCCTCGTCAGATCCGTCCTGACGATAGAATCCCTGAGCCTCGAGTTTGTAGAGACCTGCTGGAGCGTTTGCAATCTTCTGACTGAGGTTGAATTGAGAGTGGTAAGACTCCATGCAGTTGTTGACGTTGTTACCATTGATGTTGTAGTTGGTGGCATTCTCCATCTTCCACACACCCGTCCAGTTGTTTGCAGAACCAGTCATGTTACGGTTGTTGCGTCCGAAGTTGGCGTCGAGGATCATGAATGTGGCATCCACAGGTTCATCTTGTGTAGCCTCTGCCAAAGATGCCCATACCTGCTCTTCGCTGAAGATCAGCCACTGTGCGTTCTCAGAATCAGCAGCCAAGTTATTTCCGAGCACGGTAGATGTGCCGTCGTATCCGTAGTAATTGGTTCCGTTGGCAATGGTATATACATAGATTGGCTGAGTTTCCTCGTCATCCAGATATCCATAAGGCTCTTCCACACGTGTGATGGTGAGTGCCACCGGATTTCCGTTGTCCATGTATTCTCCATTGAAGTAATAAGCAGTACCGCCGTTGCTTACCTGAGTCTCCATCTTGTAAGTGCCATCCTCATTCTTAATGAGGGTTACATATTCAGGATGCTTGATCAAAGAAGCCTGAGTTCCCCAGTTATTGCCTGCTCCCCAGAAGAGGTCAGAAGCCGTGTTGAACAGATAGTACTTGCCATCGGCGAAGTCCACAGGTTCTGGAGTTGGTTCAACCTCTTCCTTATCTGGAGTAGCAGCCGTTTCGTCGGCATCGCCCATGCGAGTGAGTGTCCAAGCACCGATTGGACAGTAGTCGTTTGGTAATCCTTCAGTCTTCGACAGACCGATGGTCACAGAAGCGCCATCCTCAAACACGTTGAAGAGGAGTTCGTTGTTGTAGTAGCCATCGATATACCATTCGCGAGCGTCTACAGCAGAGTCTGGTACGTATTTGCCGTTGTCGAGCTTCACATCCTTACCGCTCACATCCACGTCGGTAGCACCTTCAGAGATATTCATCACCTTCTTGGAGTACTTGTTCTCCTCAGTGGTGTTGTTGGCATAGAAGGTAAGTTCCTTCTCGAGTTCTGTTCCAGCAGCGATCTTCGCCTTCTCGTCGTCGAGCGACCCTGCACGGTAGAATGCGTTGACGGTGAGTTTGTAGAGACCAGCCGGCACGTTTTCGAGGGTCTGGCTCACTTCGAACGCCGCATTGCCATTGTAAGTGATGAGGTTCATCGGAGCCTCAAGCGTACGAGGCTTGAATCCGTTCTCAGAATAAGTCCAGTTCTCATATCCATTCTCCAGATAAGCCGGGTTCTTAATGAGCTCGGTCATATCCTTCGGTCCCACAGGCTCAGTCCATTCAGTGATGGTCCAAACGCCATGGTTGGCAGCCGTCTTGTTTGCCCAAACTTGCGAGCCGGCAGTTGCGTTGTCGAGACCAAGCAGACCTTTGGCGCCCTGGATGGTGTACTCACCGTCAGCCACCATGTTGAAGTTGAGCACGTATGCCTCAGCCACGTTTTCTGTAGAAGTGATAGTCCAGTTGTTATCTGTGGTCTTAAAGATGAAGGCTTCAACCTCAGTCTCATCTTCCTTCTTCACCTTGCTGCTGATGGCCCATCCGCCATTCACTTCAGTGAAATAGACAGCGGCATCCTTTTCAACAGTCACCTTGCTTTCACCCACGCAGAGGTTGCCTTCAGCGGTCTTGTTGGCCACAGCGTAAGGCTGTCCTGCCACAGGCTTGTTGAGTTTCACGCTTGCCACAGCTGCATCGACTTCCTCCTTCGACTTAGCCACTTCGACAGCAGCCTCAGCCTCGAGAATAGAAGCCTCGTCATAGAGGAAGAGGTTGTCGCCGGTTGGCAACTTATCGAGTTTCTCAGCAGCCTCTTTCTTGGCGATTTCGAGCATGATCTCGTCAGCCACTTCCTTCGAAATCTCATAGAGTTCGAATCCGTCGAAGCTTGAGTTTGCATTCCATCCCATGCGAACACCTACGTAAGGGTTTCCAGCCTCAGCCTGGAACACATATTCCGTCTTCGACCACTCTGTAGCCGTGTTGCCAGCTCCCTGTGGCCATTCAAATGCCTTGATGACACCAGTTTCAGTGGCTGCGTCCGACATCTTGAAGAGTGCGTTGTAGTTAAAGTTGTTGGCATCCGGAGCCTTACCGCTGGTATAGACAGCGAAATAATAGTAAGCACCTGGTGTCAACGGCACAGACTGACGAATGGTTTTCTCGCTGCCCACACCAGCACCATTGGTGGTGATGAAGGCACCTCCGTCGAATCCGCCCTCGGTAGCGAGCGTGAAGTTCTCCGGCAGCGCGTCGGTGGTATATCCAACGGTCTTCCATCCCGTCACACCTTCTGTGAATGAAGGGTTGGCGATGAGGTTCTCACTCTCAGCTGTGTACTTCTCTCCATCGTAAGTAAACTCAGAAGGAACGACTTCCTTGACGCTTGTAGCGACGAAATAGACGTAGTTGACACCACTGCTGGTGGTCATGTACATCTCATATCCAACGACCTTCACTTCCTTGCCGTCAAGCTCAGCAACGTCCTCCATTGGTTTCACAATGGCGCCCTGGGCTTCTGTGCCATCCACAATGATGTTGTAGTGAGTACCAGAGATTTTCAGTGTACCTTTGAAAGAAGCCAGCTTGCGGGTCTTCACACCTCCGTCGGCAACAACAGCGTCGAAGTCAGCAGCAGCGAGTGCCACAGCGGCGCTCTTGTCAGCCTCACCGTCGCCAAGCTCAGTAACCGCAGCGGTATTCGTAAGCTGAATGGCTCCACCATACAAAGCAGTCTTACCAATCATGCGCACTTTCTTACCTACAGCAAGTGCATTGGAGTTGTTGAAATAATAAATGTAGTCAGTACCATCGTAGATGACAGCGCCATTTGCGGCAGAAGCCACAACAGTGCCTTCAATCATCACTTCAGTGCCTTTCTCGGCTGCATGAGCTTCGGCGATGGTGCTCTTGGTCATCTTCGTGTAAGTGGCAGAAGCGATATCACTGAGAGCCTCACCCTTGACAGCAACAGCCTTAACGGTTGTGGTCTCGGTGATTTTGAAAGGCTCAGTATATTTCGTGCTTTCAGCAGTAGGGTCTGTACCATCAGTCGTGTAATACACGTCGTCGTCGGACGTGATGGTCACAGTGAACTCATCTGCGAAAGACGTAGCGGCAGGAAGGATTGGTTTCACAACCGCATCCGCAGCCACTTGTTTCCAGAGTGTAATTGCAGTCTGGCCAGAAGTGTAGCAAGCAAAACGAGGGGAGCCCGTATTGTACCGGAGACTACGTGTGGCGTCAGCCACATTAATAATAGTAGTTTCGTCACCAAATGCAACCGTCCAAGAGCTGTTGGCATTCAGTTCTTCGCTTGTTTCCAAAGAATTACCTGATTTCCAGCAGAGATAGTTGCCTTCAGCATCCTGAAAAGCGAAAGAACCGTCGGCCGATCCAGCCACCACTGTAAGTGGAGCTGTTCCTGCAGGAGAAGCAGTGTATTCCGCACCTAAGCCATACTTTGTCTTTGTATCGCTTATTCCAGTGAATTCCACCGCAATGGTCCCATTATCCACGGTCAGCACCATGATGTCTCCCACAGCGATATCTGTAGCTTTCTCATACGATGCAGCATAGGAGAAAGTGGAGAGCAAAAGTGCTAAAATCGAAAGTAGGAACTTTTTCATACTTTGTTAATCAGTTTGGTTATCTGCGTCTTCGGCTTGTCTGCGCAGTTGTTTTTCATTTTTAAGGTTTTTGCCGCCAGTGCAAGCCGTTTAAGCCTTCCAGTCTGAGTGGTAAGACCACGGGCGGCATGAGTTTCATTTCTTCAGTCCTTCTTTTTAAAATTAGTCAGTTTTTTAGTTGTTAGTAAGAGATATAATTAGTCGTATTATTCAGATAATCAATAATTTGCCAAACACGCCTCAGCATTCTTCTGTTATTTAGCGATTGATTTATCCCCTTATTTCAAAGCACGATTTAAAGTTGGGTGAAGGTTCGGCAAAGTTGAATGCGTAAAAGTACAAAAAAAATTTGGAATGACAAAAATCATTCCAAAAAAATATTTATATGTTGGTTTTCAGTTTTGATTTGTGCTATACGTCGATGGTTTTCAGTTCGATGAAACTGAGCCGACCGTGACGGATAGGGAAAGTGACGTCATAGCGTGAGCGTACCTTTTCTTTTCCCCTTTTCGCTGGTTTGAACCGCATTTTGGCCGCCACCCGTTGCGCTTCCTTGTTAAAGTCGGCATTAAGTCCCCGAACCACATGAGTTTCAATAACTTTCCCTTTCTCATCAAGGATGCAGGCAATCACGATTTTTCCTTCCACTTCGCGCTGATTGACCGGATTCTTGAAGTTTTCCTTCATAAAATCCTCCATATCCTGCTTGTCGCCGTCGTATTCCGGTTTTGTGATTGGCTCCTGCTGGCGTTGCTGCACCCTCGGCTGGAAGAAATCGTCGCCAAATCCGAAATTGAAGATCTGCGCCTTCGCCCCCGTAGCGGCCGTGAGCAACATTGCAATCAAAATATATTTTCTCATATCATTATTTTAGATGAATACTGCAAAGTTACACAAAAAAGAGAGAAAAGCAAAAAATATATTTCCTTTCCACTCGTTTTTTCGTAACTTTGGCTTCGCCGAAGTTGGATGGCACTCGGGAAAATGCAAATTCATTTGCTTTTCCTCTCGTTCCAAAAAGGCACTTTGGCTGCGCCGAAGTTGCTTTGCACTCGGGAAAATGCAAATTCATTTGCTTTTCCTCTCGTTCCAAAAAGGCACTTTGGCTGCGCCGAAGTTGCTTTGCACTCGGGAAAATGCAAATTCATTTGCTTTTCCTCTCGTTTTTGTGTAACTTTGCAGAAAATGAAGAAATTATGATAACTGCAGATCAACTGAAAGATTTGAAAGAGCGTGCTGACGCCCTCTACCGCTACCTGAATATCGAACAGAAACTGGTTGAAGTGGAGGAAGAAGAGTTGCGCACCCAAGCCCCTGACTTCTGGAACGACCAGAAAGCGGCAGAGGCTCAGATGAAGAAAGTGAAAGACCTCCGCAAGTGGATTGACGGCTACAATTCGGTGAAAACCGCCACCGACGAGTTGGAGCTTGCTTTCGACTATTACAAAGAGGAGTTGGTGACCGAGGAAGAAGTGGATGCAGACTATCAGGAAGCATTGAAACAGATAGAAGACCTTGAGCTGAAGAACATGCTTCGCGACGAGGCCGACAGCATGGATGCCGTGCTGAAAATCAACTCTGGCGCCGGTGGCACGGAGAGTCAGGACTGGGCTCAGATGCTGATGCGCATGTACCAACGTTGGGCCGAAGCTCATAAATACAAGGTGACCATCAGCAACTACCAAGACGGCGACGAGGCCGGCATCAAGACCGTGACGATGGAGATTGAGGGCGACCAGGCCTTCGGTTTCCTGAAGGGCGAGAACGGTGTTCACCGCCTGGTGCGTGTGTCGCCTTACAATGCCCAAGGCAAGCGTATGACGAGTTTTGCCAGTGTGTTTGTCACTCCACTTGTTGACGACAGCATCGAGGTGGTGATTGACAAGAGCAAGATCAGCTGGGATTTGTTCCGAAGCGGTGGTGCCGGTGGTCAGAACGTGAATAAGGTGGAGACTGGTGTACGCCTTCGCTATCAGTATGTTGACCCTGACACTGGTGAGGAAGAAGAGATTCTGATTGAAAATACGGAAACACGTAAGCAGCTGGAAAACCGCGAGAATGCCATGCGCCTGCTGCGCTCCCAACTCTACGACCGTGCGTTGAAGAAGAAGATGGCAGAAAAAGAGAAGATTGAGGCAGGCAAGAAGAAGATTGAATGGGGCAGCCAGATCCGATCTTACGTGTTTGATGACCGCCGTGTGAAGGACCACCGCACAAATTATCAAACATCCGATGTGACGGGCGTGATGGACTGAAAGATTGATGATTTCATCAAGGCATACCTGATGGAATTTGCCGGAGAAAGCCCGGCGAATTAACCATGAGGGCGTGCGGAAAGACAAAAGAGTGGAATTTAATGAAAATCTGCAAATTATCTATATAATTTGAAGGAATGAATATAGAGATTGAACGGAAATTTTTGGTGTGTGGCGAATATAAATCGAAAGCCTATTCCCACAGCCATATTGAGCAGGGCTATTTCGATTCGGCTCCCGGCCGTACTATCCGCGTAAGGATTCGCGACGACAAGGCCTACCTTACAATCAAAGGTCCTTCGAATCAGGCAGGCTTAGCCCGTTACGAGTTTGAGACAGAAGTATCGCTTGAGGACGGCCGCCAGCTGATGGCTTTATGCCGCCCTGGGCGAATTGACAAGACCCGATGGCTAATCAAGAACGGAAAACACACGATTGAAGTGGATGAGTTCCATGGCGACAATGATGGTCTTGTCATGGCTGAGATTGAATTGGGGAGCGAAGACGAAGAATATGAAAAACCCGACTTCTTAGGAAAAGAAGTAACAGGCGACAGGAGATATTATAATTCCCACTTGATGCGTTTCCCTTATTGCTTGTGGGGGCACATTGATAATAATAATTAGGAAATAGAAATTTTATGGGAGTTATGGGAGTTATGAGAATGATGGGAAAGCGGACGGAGGGGCAGCAACACTGTTGCTGCATGGATAACAGCTTTTCTTTGGACCACGCAACACAGTTGCTGGGAATCCCTGCGGGATTACTCCTTTGTGAAGCTAAAGCTTCAGCCGTCGCAAACCGAGCTCCTAT
>R25__coassemble_793_pt1 | contig 17489 bp, 15 predicted proteins | sample R25__metabat2_high_PE_055 | metagenome-assembled genome bin R25
ACCTCTACGGAAGCTGGTGGAGCCGCCGCAACGCAGACCTGAGATATGTGCTCAGCAGATACCAGTGGAACCGCTACGTGAGGCTGAACTACTTCTACCGTCCGCTGGCTTGGCGAGGCGGAAGATGGTACTACCCTATCTACGGACGCTATGCCAACCGTGGCTACTACTACCGGGCACGTCCTCACGGATATGCGGTGTACAGAGGAGGCCACAACCGACTCGACAACTACTACCACGGCCGTCAGTACCGCCACGACCGCGGACCTCACGGAGGAAATCACCAAGGACCTGCCAACCATGGCAACAACAACTACAATCGGAATTACAACCACAACGGCAACAACAACCACAATTACAATAACGGTAACCACAACCCAAACCATAACTATAACCAAGGCAACCACGGAGGCAACGGAAACCGCAGGTTCGCTCCACAGACCAGCGGAGGAAGAAGCGGCAGACGCTGACCGACGGAACAGCCAAAGCAAGGCGCCACCAAGCAGACCAAGCATGGTGGCGCCTCTTTTGCCTTCAGAACGAAAGTGAGAACCCACAGAAAAAACACCTTTCCTCTCAAGAAAAGTTGTATTTCTTAATCCGACTGACTCGTAATTCAGAAAATTTATCTAAATTTGCAATTAGAGTTTACAACTATGCAGCTATGAAATCCGTTCAAAACCGCTACAACCTCACATTCAAACGCAAGATTGCGCTTGAATGTGCCCGATATATCCAGAACGACATCCTCAAGGAACATCCACTCAGGCAGCTTTTCTGGGAATGCACGCTCAGATGCAATGTCCAATGCCGCCACTGCGGCAGCGACTGCAAGCAGATTGCCGGCGTGGAAGACATGCCACGCGAAGATTTCTTCCGTGTGCTCGACTCCATCGCCAGAAAAGTGGATCCCAGCCAGGTGTTCGTGATTGTGAGCGGCGGAGAGCCCCTCATGAGGAAGGACATCGTGGAATGTGCCGCCGGCATCCATGAGCGTGGGTTCACATGGGGACTGGTGACCAACGGCCTGGCGCTGACGAAAGAGCGGTTTGATGCCCTCCGCGAACAGGGTCTCGCCTCGCTTGCCGTGAGTCTCGACGGTCTGGAAGACAACCACAACTGGATGCGTTGCCATAAGGAAAGCTTCAGGAAAGTGGACGAAGCCATTGACTTCATGGTGGAAGAGCAGCGGAAGACCGACTTCGTATTCGATGCCGTGACCTGCGTCCACAAGCGCAACTATGGGGAACTACCCGCCATCCGCGACTATCTCATAGGCAAAGGACTGACAGCATGGAGGCTCTACTCCATCTTTCCTGTGGGCAGGGCAGCCACAGAGCCCCTCTTCCAACTGAGCAACGAAGAATTCCGCGGCCTGCTCGACTTCATCCGCACCACGCGCAAGGAGGGCAGGATCAAAGCCGAATTCGGCTGTGAGGGCTATATGGGCAACTATGAGGGTGAGGTTCGCGATCTTTTCTTCCATTGCTCCGCAGGCATCACCGTTGGCTCCGTGATGGCCGACGGCGCCATTGCCGCATGTGCCAGCATCCGGTCGGACTACAACCAGGGCAACATCTATGAGGACGATTTCATGGACGTGTGGGAAAACCGCTACCATCCCCACCGCCACCGCGAATGGATGCGCAACGGCGACTGCAAGGACTGCAAACACTTCCGCTACTGCCAAGGCAACGCCATGCACCTGCGCGACAACGAGGGAAAACTACTGCTGTGCCACCTGAAACGAATCGCTGAAAAATGAACCTAAATACAATCGACAACAAAGCCAACAACCCAGAAGCATCAAAAACTACAAGCTGTTGGGCTTCATTGACTAAAAACCGGAAACTGTGCTGGTTCCTGCTCTTCGTAGCCGTAGTTTTCGCTGTGATGAACTGGCTTACGCCAATGATCACCGACGATTATTTCTATATGTTCCACTCGTTTCACGGAAAGTGCGACGGCACCCACCCCATCCAGACACCTTGGGACGTGGTCACTTCGCAGATTGACCATTACCTCTGGCACAACGGAAGAATGGCTGTTCACGTGACCCTGCAATCCATCGACGCCCTGTGTGGCAAATGGCTGTTCAACCTGCTCAACCCACTTTGGTTCGTGGCTTATATCCTGGTGACCGTCCGCTTTGCCACCGGTCGATGCAGCTTCCGTCCAGTCGTGGCCATGGTGTTCATCCTGCTGTGGTTGATGCCGATTTTCGATGAGCTCTACCTCTGGATGGCAGGCAGCCTCAACTACCTGTGGGCATCGGTCGTGGTGGTGTGGTTCCTCATCAAATACCCGAAACATGAGCACCGCGCCATCAGGTGGAAATCGGCTGGATGGCTGCTGTTCGCTCTGATGGCCGGATGGACCCACGAAGGCATCAGTATTCCTCTGGCAGGTGGCCTCCTGCTGGCCTCCCTTCCAAAACTGCGCAACGGGTGGAAGCAAGAGGGTATCTGGACCACGCTGGTTTTCACCGCCGGCGCCTTGCTCTGCATGGTGCCTTCGCTCCAGGAGGGGCAGTCGGGCGACAGCCTGGTGCTGAGTGACATCATCTCCCACAAACTCAACGTCGGGCTTGACGTGATGACAGAAATGCGGCTTGTCTATATCTTCATTGTCCTGCTGATTGTGGCTTGGGCAAGGAAACGCATCCAGCTGAAATCCTTCGTCAAGGAGAACAGCGTGCTGCTGACCGCCATCTTCGTGACCATCGGCATCGTGTTCTACGTAGGCGTGGAAAACAACTGCCGCACCGGCTACATGATGGAATTCAGCTCGCTCATCCTCATCCTGAAGCTGCTGCCGCGCTTCCCTCTCGTGCAGCGTTGGAAACGGGCAGGCACGATGGTGGCACTCATCGCCATCGTGGGCATCTTGGTGCCAGTGGTATGGTATTCCGGAGTGAACGCCAAGGAACACAGCGCCATCGTCAGTCAGATAAAGGAAGGAAAGAACCTCATCGTGCTGGACAGCAAGCCGTTCCCTGAACTCATCGACAAGAACGTGTGCCGCACCATAAACTTCTACTCTTCAGGCATCGAGGTCTACGACCCCGATGGCAACCTATGCAGTGCCATCGCCGCCAATTTCAAGGAGGTGGAATTCCTATCCTTCTGCCCGAAACCGGTGTACGACACCTATCTCAACAACCCAGAGAAACTGAGCGACGTGACCGACCTCGACTCACTGCCACTCTATGTCATAAAACTCGATGAGCCGGTGCAGCTCGACGCCGTATATCTCAACTTCAGGGCTGCTGAGAAAGATGAGATTCCACTGCTGTTGCGGCCATTCGCAGGATGGCTCAGTAAATATCAGGAGAGAAGATTCAACGCAGAATTCGCCATCGCCAACTATGATGGCGACACCTTCCTCTTCATTGAGAAGCCCGACGGCTACGACGGCAGGCTCACAGAAGTGGAGGTCGTGGAGTCTGATCCTGACGCCACCATGCCCGACTATGGACCTTGGGACGTGGATTTGCCAGAGAGCAACCTTCCAATCGTGATGGTGGACACCCGCGGCAAGGACGGAGATCAGCAGTATTTCGACAGGAATGAGCGAAAAGTGATGCGGATGAAGGTCATCATGAACCCCGACGGCACCAACTATGGCGACACCATCGACCACCCAGGGCAGCATGCCGACTTCGACGGATGGGTGGCGATGCGCTACCGGGGCAGCAATTCCTACGTGAACTCACCGAAAAAGCCGTACAGCGTGAAGACCATCATGACTGGCGATGCGGAAAGCCGGGGACTGAAAACCCCAATGATGGGTATGCCTGCCGACGACGACTGGGTGCTTATCGCTCCTTATCAGGACCGCAGCCAAATCCGCGACGTGCTGATGTTTGAGCTGGCTCGGCCTTGGATGGAGTATGTGCCTCGTGCCCGCCACTGCGAGCTCGTGATCGACGGCATCTATCAGGGCATCTACATCATGGCGGAACGTCCAGGAAAAGGAAAGAACCGGCTCAATCTGGAGAAAACAGGCAACGAGGGGCTGGAACTCACAGGTGGCTACCTGCTGGAGGTGGACCGCGACGAAGAAGGCAAGTATTTCACTTCGGACTATGTGCGGATGGACGAGGACAGCACGGAATATCCCGTGTATGTGCAGTTGAAATATCCGAAATACAACAAAATCACGGACAGGCAGCTGGAATATATTCAAGGTAGGTTCCGCGAAATGGAGGATGCCTTGCTGAGCGACCAATTCGCTGACCCTCAGAATGGCTACATGAAATACATTGACGAGCAATCCTTCATCGACTACATGCTGTCGCAGGAAGCGTCGCTCAACATCGACGGCTACCGCCTAAGCGCCTATCTCTACAAACACCGTGACGACGTGGATTCAAGGTTTAAAACCACGCTCTGGGATTTCAACCTGGCATTCGGAAACACCAACCTCTGCGGTGGATACCTCACCGACTTCTGGGGTTACGACAACCCATATATTCCTGATGATGAGCCTATACGGAATCCGTTCTGGTGGGAACGGCTCACAGAAGACCCTGCGTTCATGCAAAAACTGAAGTCCAGATGGGCGGAATACCGTCGGGGCAGCTACTCCGACGCACATGTGGAAGCTGTGATAGACTCGTTGACGTCGATGCTTGATGAAAAAGATGCCCTCGACCGCAACTTCAAACGGTGGAATACCTGGGGAGAGCCTATGTGGGGAGTCTATGCCTGGAAAGAGGCTGACACCTACAAGGAGGAAATAAGCTACCTAAAAGACTGGATTCGCAAGCGATTCAGTTGGATGGACAGCCAGCTCGGGCGATAGATGGACTTTAGACCTTAGACGTTAGACTTTAGGGGCCATCCGGAATAATAGACTTTAGACGTTAGACTTTAGACTTTAGGGGTCATCCGGAATAATAGACTTTAGACCTTAGACTTTAGACGTTAGGTGCCATCCGGAATAATAGACTTTAGGCGTTAGACTTTAGACGTTAGGGGTCATCCAAATAGGATTCTTAAGTGTTTGCAACTCAAAAGTATAAGAAAATGAAGAAACTGAATCAACTGCGCCTCACCCTGGCATCAGCCCTGCTCGCCTCGTTGGGTTTCTGCGGCTGCCGTTCCATCAATGAAAGCGTGAAAGACGACCGGCAGCAAGAGAAAGAGCCGGTGAAGGAAAGGGTGAGAAAAAAGTTGGGGGAGGTGAAAGCGCTCTACGGCGTGACTCCTGTCTATAAACAGAATGTGATTGAACAGGAATCGCTCGATATCGAAATCAGACAGAAATAAGGGTGGTTCTGAGATGGCACAGTCAAGAAAGATTAACCCGAATCGGTCATTTTGTCTTAATGACCGATTCGGGTTAACCATTAAATCAATTGATAAGACCTACTGACACACCACCTGAACCTTGTGGTTCGGATCACGCTGGTCGTTCGACAGGATGACGAACTCACACACATCATCCGGTCCCTTCATTTTCGATGTATCGATAAACACCTTCAGCTTGTATTTCTGCCCGTGCTCGAGCGCTACGGGGTCGAAATCGACCACTAACGCCGGAGAGAGCGACTGCACCTTGTCGATGGCAAGGAAGCCGTTGCCGTCGTTCTTCACGACGAGCGTCCCCTTCAGGATTTTTCCTGGCTTGAACTTACCGAGAATCACGTATGGCGACGACAGGGCAAGGACTGGCTTGGAGAGGTCGATGGCATCAGCTACAGGCTGTACCGGAGCCACGGGTTCCAGCGTTTCCTCCACCACTTCCTGCTTTGGCTGCTCCACCTCATATTCCACCACCTTGCATTTCATCCGGAGCATCTGAGGGGTTTCGTCAGCACTGGTCTTCACCGCAATCAGGCGGTCGTAGCGGCCAAGCAGCTCGGCATTGTAAGTGATGACAATGCGTCCCTGCGCACCGGCTGCGATTGTGCTTTTGTCCCACTTCGGCTCCATGCATCCACACCCTGGGTCCACGTCCTCAATGGTCAGGGCAGCCCCGCTGGTGTTGGTATAGACAAATGTGGCAGAGATGGGGTGATACCACTGAGTGAGTCCTGCGTCAATCAGCTCCTCCTTGAACGTGAGAGACTGCGCCGAAAGCGAAAGCGCCATGAAAAACAAAGCAAAAACGGTTATGATGAAATGCTTCATACGGATTATTATTGCGGTGTGTTCTAAAAAATCTGTTTTGGGATTATTCAAAAAAACTAATCTCATCTGCTCAGAGCTTGGGATTGAAATGGGTTGCCCTACGCTTGCCAGAACGTCCTTCTTCCTTAGTCAGACCATGCAGTTGAACGTCAGTCCGTCGTAGGAAAGATGACGGTGGGGAGGCATGAGTGCCGACTCCTTCTCATGAGGCTGCACATGATGCGCCATGTGAACCACATAGGCTTCCTCCACCTTCAACCTGTCGGCAAAAGCAATGGCCTCATCGATGGTTTGGTGGGTGGGGTGCGTCTCATGCCGCAGACCGTTGACCACCATGTGGGTCACCCCTTGGAGCAACCGCTCCTGGCAGGGGTCGATGGTCTTCATGTCGGTGACGTAGGCAAAGCGTCCGATGCGGTAGGCCATGATGGGGAGTTTTCCGTGATAAACCATCACGGGCAGCACTTCCACACCGTTTACCTGCTGCAGCACTCCTGGCTTCACCTCCTCGAGGTCGATGCGCGGCACTCCTGGGTAACGGCGGTCTTTGGGTGTGAAACAGTAAGGGATGCGCTGGATCAGGTGGGTGGCGCAATAGTTGTCGGCATAGATGGTCATGTCGCCAAACACGGAGAAAGGCCTGATGTCGTCGATTCCTCCCACATGGTCGTAGTGCTCATGGGTGAGGAAGATGGCGTCGAGCCTCCGGAACCCTGCATTGAGCATCTGCGCACGGAAATCAGGTCCGCAATCGAGCAGGATGCGGGTGACACCATCAACAGCGAGCGGGTCGTCCACCTCCACCAGAACAGAAGTGCGCAGCCGCTTGTCGCGTGGATCGGAAGAGGTGCAGGTAGGGCAATTGCAGCCCAACTGCGGCACACCGCATGATGTGCCGGTTCCTAAAATCGTGATACGGGCTTGTTCCATAAAATCAATCCTGTCAATCATCAGAACCACCCACAAAATTCACCTCAGGCCTGATGGACACACCGAATTTGCGCTGCACGTCGGCTTGGATGGTCTCGCTCAGCCGCACAATCTCAGATGCGGTGGCACCTCCGAGGTTCACCAGCACCAGTGCCTGCTTGTCGTGCACGGCAGCCCGTCCGAGCGCCTTTCCTTTCCATCCCGCCTGGTCAATAAGCCATCCAGCCGGAATCTTCACACCATTGGGCACATCGTAGAAAGGCATGTCGGGGTAAGCAGACTTCAGCCGCTCGAAAGTTTCGTGAGAAACAACGGGGTTCATGAAGAAGCTGCCAGCATTACCCATCTGCTTCGGGTCGGGCAGCTTCTGATTGCGGATGTCAATGATGGCCTGACGCACGGCCTGTGGCGTAACTTCCTTGCCTTCAAGCGCCTGGCGGATGTTGCCATAAGCAGTGTTGGGCTGGAATTGCTTCGACAGCCGGATGTTGACGTATGTCACCGCATAGCGTCCCTTCAGCTCATTCTTGAACACGCTCTGGCGGTAGGCATAGCCGCACTCCTCGTTCTTGAAGGTGCGGTGGGAACCATCGGTCAAGTCCACGGTCTCCACCGACACAATCACGTCCTTGGCCTCACATCCGTAGGCTCCGATGTTCTGAACCGCGGCGGCACCCACCTCGCCAGGAATGAGGGAGAGGTTCTCCACCCCACTCCATCCGTTGGCCACGGCGAACGCCACCAGCTCATCCCACACGAAACCGCCTCCCACACGCAGGTCCACATGACTGCGGCCGTTGTGGGTCACTTCGATTTCCTGAATGTTACTGTGGAGCACCACACCATCGAAATCGCCGGTGAAAAGCAGGTTGCTGCCGCCACCGATATGCAGAACCGTGCGGTCTCGAAGCTCGGGAATCACAGCCTCGAGCTCCGCCACAGAATCATATTCGATAAATTCCTTTGCCTTGGCATCAATGCCAAATGTATTGTTGGTGATAAGGGAATAATCCCGCAATCGTCTCATAATCTATTGGTTCTTTATCGCATGGACAAGTCAGGGACTGGCAGCCCATGCTTGGGTTCCTTTCTTCTGTCTTTATTACTCACAGTGCATTTTCCTACAGGAACTCAATGCTCTGCAACTTCCACTGGCTACCTGTGCGGCGGAAGCGGTATTTGGCATAGACCGCCTCCGTGATGCTGCGCACCATCATAGTGATGACCGGTCCGTTGCCAATCTTCTGACCATAGTCCATCAGCACGATGGTCTTCTCCGGCATCGGAGTCTGGGCATGAAACTCACTCCAGTCTTCAGGCTTCAGGTTGTCAGTGCCGCCCTCATCCATTTCGCTGTCACCCCCATAAATCACCTTCACGGGGTTGGCGAGAGATGCCAACTGGAAGTCAGGGTCTTCGATAAACTGCTGATAGAACTTAAGGAAGTTGACGTAGGACTGGGAGAGCTGTTTCTGGCGGACGATGCGGGTGAACACCCATTTGCCGTCGATGCGGTCAAACTCATAGCGGTCGGCCAGCGTGGAATCGAGTTTCACCCAGCTGGTGGCCACACTGTCGATCGACGCACTTTTCAGGAGTTTCAAGTCGTCGTCATCGGTATAGATAAAGGCATAAAGCTCCTGATATTTAAACAGGTGGCGCTCATTCCATTCCGTTTTTGGAAGGGAGCGTTGTTCCCCATCCTCCACCAACGTAATCACAGAGTCCGTGCGCAGATCGGCAAAATCGTCGTCGTTGGAGAAGGTATAGAAAAAGTCCTCGAAATTAGCATCCACAGAGGTTGGAATCTTCCGCTTCTCAAATAGTTCAAGCTCAGTCGGCTGAGCACTCTGCACGCTGTCGGAATCAGCAGCGGCGGCAGCATCGTCCTTCCCACTCTTGCCATCAAAGCAGGAGGTCAGGACAAGCAGCAGAGACGGAAGAAGAAAAAACAGTTGTTTTCTTTTGTTCATAGCGACAAAAAACACAGGTGTTTGCCATCCGCACACCTGGGTTTTCGATTAATAATGACATAATTTTATGCAAATTTAGCGTTTATTTTTTTTATAATGACAAAATATGAAGTAAATTGCTTATCTTTGCATGAAATTTAGGCTTTGAGAGCCAGAAAAGGTAAGTAAACAGAACAAAACATAAAGAAAAATGTTAGAGAAAATTGAGGCACTCCTGGCGGAAATCGAGACAATCACCGCCACCTCACTTGACGACGTGGAAGCACTGCGCATCAAGTATCTGAGTAAGAAAGGACTGATTCCCGCATTGATGAACGACTTCAGAGCCGTTCCGGCCGAGCTGAAGAAAGCCACAGGAATCAAGATCAACGAGCTGAAGACCAAAGCGACAGATAAGATCAATGCCCTGCGCGAGAGCTTCGCCTCAGCCGACGAGGTGGATGACTCCATCGACATCACCCGCACCGGCTATCCGCTTCCGCTGGGCACCCGGCACCCGCTCAGCCTGGTGAAGAACGAAATCGTTGACATCTTCTCCCGCCTCGGATTCTCGCTCGCCGAGGGACCCGAAGTGGAAGACGACTGGCACGTGTTCTCCGCCATGAACTTCGCCGACGACCATCCGGCCCGCGACATGCAGGACACCTTCTTCGTGGAGAGCCATCCCGACATCATCCTCCGCACCCACACCTCATCGGTTCAGAGCCGCGTGATGGAGCACCAACAGCCTCCAATCCGTGTGATTTGCCCTGGAAGGGTTTACCGCAACGAGGCCATCAGCGCCCGCGCCCACTGCTTCTTCCATCAGGTGGAGGGACTCTATGTTGACGAGCAGGTGTCGTTCACCGACCTCAAGCAGGTGCTGCTCCTCTTCGCACAGGAAATGTTCGGCGAAGGCACGAAAATCCGCCTCCGTCCATCCTACTTCCCATTCACAGAGCCATCAGCCGAGATGGACATCTCCTGCAACATCTGCGGAGGAAAAGGTTGTTCCTTCTGCAAGCACACGGGATGGGTGGAAATCCTAGGATGCGGCATGGTTCACCCGAGAGTGCTGGAACTGAACGGAATCGACAGCAAAAAGTATAAAGGCTATGCCTTCGGAATGGGTGTGGAGCGCATCACCAACCTGAAGTACCAGGTGAAAGACCTCCGCATGTTCTCCGAGAACGACGTGAGGTTCCTCAAGGAATTTGAAAGTGCCAACTGACCCCGTTGTTCTGCACACAAAATTCCAAGAGAGGTAATTCGACTGACATATAAACAAACGATATAATCCAACATCCACACATCATGAAAATCGCAGTTATCGGCGCCGGCAACATGGGAGGCGCACTAATCAAAGGATGGGCAAAGGCAGCCTCAAAAAAAGCTGAAGGAAGCGTGATTGAAGACTTGTCGTGCATCAACATCGCCGACAGGGCTGAAACGATACTCGAACGCTTCAACCAGGATTTCCCAGGCATCAACACCTTCACCGACAATGCCAAAGCGGTGAAGGAAGCCGACATCGTCATTTTAGCCGTAAAGCCATGGCTCGTGGAGCTGGTGGCGAAGGAAATCGCCTCATCGCTTGATCTGACAAGGCAAATCGTAGTGTCTGACGCCGCCGGCATCACCACCGACAAACTCACCGACTACCTCTCAGAGGCCGACGGAATTGAGGATGCCCACCTTTTCTATGTCATTCCGAACATCGGAGCCGAATTTGGCAAGAGCATGACCTTTGTGGCACCAGGAGTTGGCACCTCTCAGGAGTCCATCGACAAGGTGAAAGGTTTGTTCTCCATGGTGGGAGAAGTGAACGTGTGTGAGGAGAAAATGGTGGGACCTGGCATGATGATGGCCAGCTGCGGCATTGCCTACGTGATGCGCTATATCCGCGCCCAGATGGAGGCAGGCGTGGAAATGGGCTTCTATCCGAAAGACGCCCAGCAGATAGCCATGCAGACCATGGAGGGAGCCGTCACCCTGCTTAGGGAAACGGGTCTGCACCCAGAGGCCGCCATCGACAAGGTGACCACCCCTGGTGGCACCACCATCAAGGGTCTGAACGAGCTGGACCACGCAGGATTCAACTCCGCTGTTATCCGCAGCCTCAAGGCCGGACTGAAATAGAGCAAACGGCCGTCTCATATCATAAAAAACCGCTGGACACACCCTGTTTCAGCGGTTTTTTCCTTTTCTCGACTTCAAAAAAATGACATTCACACAGCCGTAAAGGGGATTTCAAGCAAAAAGTGTGCAATCAAAAATACACAAGAATTGGGGAAAGTGTGCAATATCCTTGCAATAAGTTTGCACAAAGAAGATAAGTTTGTGTAAATTACTAATTTTTAACACTTTTTTTAAACACTTTATTTTGAATAATGACTAACTTTGATTTGCAGAAAGAGAGAAAATGCATAAAGTGTGCAAGTTCTTTGTATATCACAATTCAGTAAGTGTGCATAAAATAAGTGAAATTGTGCAATTCCTCCCATTTCCGTTACGTAATTAAATAATGTGAAGAGAACCGACAACAAAAATAAAGTCAACATGTTAGAAAGATATTTAAAGCAGGCGACATTCAGTTCGCTGGAAGATTTCCAGAAAAACTTTGAATTCAAAGTTCCGGCAGACTTCAATTTCGCCTGCGACGTGGTGGACGGATGGGCAGAACAGGCACCCGACAAGCTTGCCATGCTCTGGACCAACGACAAGGATGAGGAAATTCGCTACACGTTCGGACAACTCAAAGAGGAGAGCGACCGCACGGCATCCTTCTTTCAAAGCCTCGGCATCGGAAAAGGCGACATGGTTATGCTCATCCTCAAGCGCCGTCATCAATTCTGGACATCGATGCTCGCCCTGAACAAAATCGGAGCCATTGCCATTCCCGCCACCTTCCTGCTCACAGCCAAGGACATCGTTTACCGATGCGAGAAGGCCACTATCAAAGCTATCATCTGCTGCGGCGATGAAGATATCATGGATCATATAGACGAGGCGCTGCCCGACTGTCCTTCCGTGGAGCATCGGATCAGCATCGGTCCCGAAATGCGCGAGGGTTGGTTGGATTTCAATGACGGCGTGAGGAAAGCCGCACCGTTTGTGAACCGCTACACCGACCGAAGCGTGGACGACTACATGCTCATGTACTTCACCAGCGGCACGAGCGGAGAGCCGAAAATGGTGGTTCACGACAACACCTATGCACTTGGACACATCACCACTGCCGCCTACTGGCACAACCTGCACGAAAACAGCCTCCACCTCACCATCGCCGACACAGGATGGGCGAAGGCTGCCTGGGGAAAACTCTACGGCCAATGGTTCGTGGGCGCAACTGTGTTCGTTTATGACCACGAGAAATTCACACCTGCAGACATCCTGCACAAGATTGAGCAATACAAGGTGACCAGCCTCTGTGCACCTCCAACCATTTTCCGATTCCTCATCAGGGAAGACCTCACCAAGTTCGACCTGTCGAGTCTGGAATACTGCACGACAGCAGGAGAGGCGCTCAACGGAGCTGTTTATGAGAAATTCCTCAAAGCAACGGGTATTCACCTGATGGAAGGATTCGGTCAGACCGAAACCACCCTCACCCTCGCCACCTTCAAGTGGATGAAACCAAAACCAGGTTCCATGGGAGTTCCAAATCCACAATACGACGTCACACTGCTGAAAAACGACGGTTCACTTGAGCCAGTCACCGAGCCTGGAAAAATCGGTCAGATTGCACTCCGCACCGACAAAAGGCGCCAGATAGGGATGTTCAGAAAGTACTACCGCAATGAGGAACTGACCAACCAAGTATGGCATGACAACTACTACTTCACAGGCGACCTCGCCTATTTCGATAAGGACGGCTACTACTGGTTCGTGGGAAGAGCCGACGACGTAATCAAAAGCAGCGGCTACCGCATCGGCCCATTCGAGGTGGAAAGCGCGCTGATGACCCACCCGTCCGTAGTGGAATGCGCCATCACAGGAGTGCCCGACCCAATCAGGGGCGAGGTGGTGAAAGCCACCATCATCCTTGGAAAAGAATGGAAAGACAAGGCCGGAGAAGAACTCATCAAGGAATTGCAGGAACACGTGAAACACGAGACCGCACCTTATAAATATCCGCGCGTGATAGAGTTCGTGGACGAGCTTCCGAAAACCAACAGCGGAAAAATCAGAAGAGTGGAAATCCGCAGACGCGACCACGAGAAGAAAGAAAACAACTGATCATAGACGGCATCAGGAACGGAGTGTCGGTAAAAAAATAGGAAATACTTGGGCTTCGGCTTGGACATTGTACTATTTTTTCCTATCTTCGCAACAGGAAACAAAATTATTAACTTTTTAAACACAGACAACAATTATGGGAAAATACGTTTGCGACACATGTGGATGGGAATACGACCCGGAAGTGGGAGTGCCAGAAATGGGCATTGAGCCAGGTACTGCGTTCGAAGACCTGCCAGAAGATTTTGAATGCCCGCTTTGCGGAGTTGGAAAGGATGAGTTCAGCCCTGCTGAATAATCCCACCTTGCAATCACACAGGACATGACTTGTTTTTTAAAAGTCATGTCCTATTTTTTTATAAAATATTTTGGTGTCTTATCAAAAAAGACTATATTTGCGATTAGAATATCAATTCAGAATATACACATTCTAAAAAATACACATATTAAAAACAGACACATGAAACCTACATTATTCCTTCTCGCTGCCGGAATGGGCAGCCGCTACGGCGGACTCAAGCAGCTCGACGGCCTGGGACCAAACGGCGAAACTATCATGGACTACTCCATCTACGACGCCATCCAAGCTGGATTCGGCAAAATCGTTTGGGTAATCCGCAAAGACTTCGAAGACCAGTTCAGAAATCAAATTCTTTCAAAATATCAGGACAAGATTCCTTGCGAGCTCTGCTTCCAGAGCATCGACGCACTTCCAGAAGGCTTCAAATGTCCAGAAGGCCGCCAGAAACCTTGGGGAACCAACCACGCCGTACTCATGGGCAAGGACGTGATCAAGGAGCCGTTCTGCGTGATTAACTGCGATGACTTCTATGGCCGCGACGCATTCCAGACCATTGGTAAATTCCTCTCCGGCTTGAAAGAAGGTGCGAAGAACGAATATGCCATGGTGGGATTCCGCTGTTGCAACACGTTGAGCGAAAACGGCTCAGTGGCACGCGGTGTCTGCGTTTACGACGACAACCATCACCTGAAGGACGTGGTGGAGCGCACAGAAATCATGCGCGTGCCTGCCGATGGTCCTATTTGCTTCAAGGATGAGCAAGGCGAATGGGTAGCTCTCGACGAGAATGTGCCAGTAAGTATGAACATGTGGGGATTCACCCCTGACTACTTTGAATATTCCGAGGAGTATTTCAAAGAATTCCTGTCTGACCCTAAGAACATGGAGAACCTCAAGGCAGAGTTCTTCATCCCGCTCATGGTCAACAAACTCATCAACGAGGGAACCGCCACAGTGGAAGTGCTCGACACCACAAGCAAGTGGTTCGGCGTGACTTACGCAGCCGACAGAGAGGCCACAGTGGAGCGTATCGCACAATTGGTGAAAGACGGTGTTTATCCAGAGAAGCTCTGGTAAGAGACGGACACCGCTGAGAAAACTGAACGAAACGTCCTACATTTGGCCGTCCGGCTTGCGGGACAGAGTACTTCAGATCTCCGTTTCCTGATGAGGAAACAAGTTTTTTTCGGATGCATTCTAAGTTTTAGAATGCATCCTTTTTTTGTCAGTTACGTTTTATTTAGTAACTTTGCAGACCAAGAAAGAAAAAAATGGCGAAATATTCTATCATCGTGCCCGTGTTCAACCGCCCCGACGAGGTTGACGAACTCCTTGACAGCCTTACCAGGCAGACCGTCAAGGACTTTGAGGTGGTCATCGTGGAAGACGGGTCGAAGGTGCCCTGCAAGGACGTGGTGGAAAAATACACCGGTCAGCTTGACGTGAGGTATTTCTACAAACCCAACGGCGGTCCTGGTCCAGCCCGGAACTACGGGGTGGAACGCGCCACAGGTGAATATGTGATTATCCTCGACTCCGACGTGGTGCTGCCCGACGGCTACATGAAGGCGGTGGACGACAGCATCAGGGAGAATCCTTGCGACGCATTCGGAGGACCTGATGCTGCACATGAGTCGTTCACCGACATCCAAAAAGCCATCAGCTATTCCATGACCTCATTCTTCACCACAGGGGGCATCCGCGGAGGAAAGAAGAAGCTCGACATATTCCACCCACGCTCCTACAACCTGGGAGTGAGACGGGAGGTTTACAACAAACTGGGGGGCTTTTCGAAGATGCGCTTCGGTGAGGACATCGACTTCAGCTACCGCATCCTTGAGAACGGCTACACCACCCAGCTCTATCCCGATGCATGGGTATGGCACAAACGACGTACGAATCTCGACAAGTTCTTCAAGCAGGTGTTCAACTCAGGCATCGCCCGCATCAACCTGACCAAACGTCATCCTGGAACCCTCAAACTGGTTCACCTGCTGCCGATGGTGTTCACCGTAGGCGTCATCCTGCTCATTGTGGCAGCCGTGGTGCTGCGCCTCCTGGCACTCAACCCCGACATGGGCGAATGTTTCTGCAAGGGATTCCCGCTCGGCAAGACCCACATCGGATGGTGGACACTGCCGCTGCTGCCCGTGATCCTCTACATCCTGATGGTGTTCATCGACTCTTCCATCAAGAACAAGTCGCTCGTGATTGGCTACCTGTCCGTGAAGGCTGCGTTCGTTCAGCTTTTCGGCTATGGATTCGGATTCATCACAGCATGGTGGAAACGGTGCGTGCTGAGAAAAGACGAATTCAGCGCATTTGAGAAGAATTTCTATTAAAAGGTGGTCCTAAGTAACGATAAAAAAAGCATGGCAGACAGACACTACAACAGCGACTGGGAGGATGAATTCGGACGGCTCGAAGAGGCTATGCCCGAAGAGAAGGAGCATGTGGCCATGCGCGACATCACCACTGACGACCGACCGCGGGAGAAGTTGCTCAAGATGGGAGCAGAAAAACTGTCGAGGGCTGAACTGCTCGCCATTCTCATCGGCAGCGGTTCCACACGCCAAAATGCCACGGAACTGATGACCGACATTATCAGTGACTGCGGAGGGCAACTGATGAACCTCGACCGCATGAGCATAGAAGAGCTGATGTCGTACAACGGAATCGGCCTGGCCAAAGCGGTTACCATTAAGGCGGCGCTGGAACTCGGCAACCGGAGAGTGAACGAAACCATGACCACCGCGAAGACATTCAACAATGCTGAGACGACCTACCGCTTCATGAAGCACAAGATAGCCAACCTCACCCACGAGGAATGCTGGGCACTGATGCTCAACAACAAATCGCGGCTACTCAAACTGGCCAAACTCAGCCAGGGTGGCAGGACCTCAACGCTTGTGGACGTGAGGATTCTGCTCAAGCAAGCCATCATGGCGGAGGCCATCTGCGTCATCCTCGTCCACAACCACCCGTCGGGTGGGCTCTCTCCAAGCCGCGACGATGACCGGCTCACGGAGAGTGTGAAATCGGCGCTCCAAGCTGTCAGCATCCAACTGCTCGACCATGTGATCATTGCCGATGGTGGCTACTACAGCTATGTGGAGAACGGAAGGCTATAAGTTCGGTCAAGGAGGGAAATCGTCTTCCCCACTCCTACAGTGTAACGAAAGAAAGCAAAATATTTTGAAAAAACAAAAATGGCAAAATATATGACCAAATACGATATTGAAGCAAAAACAGTGGAGATGCTGAAAACCGTCTTCGACCCCGAAATTCCGGTCAACGTGTATGACCTCGGACTCATCTACAAGATTGACGTGAACGACGACTTCGATATCAGCATCGACATGACGCTCACCGCTCCAAACTGCCCTGCCGCCGACTTCATCATGGAAGATATCCAAATGAAGCTGGAATCCATTCATGGCGTCAACAAAGTGAACGTGGAGCTGGTTTTTGAGCCTGAATGGAACAAGGACATGATGAGCGAGGAAGCGAAACTTGATCTGGGATTGATGTGAGCCACTTTGCACATCTTATATATTGACGCATCTTTTTTATTGACGCATCACCACTAATCAGACAACACGATGAAGAACTACTATTTCATATCCGACGCCCACTTGGGATGCCGCGCGTTTGAACACCGGCGCACACAGGAACGCCGTCTCGTCAACTTCCTCGATGCCATCAAGGACAAGGCGGAGGCTGTTTTCATGCTTGGCGACATCTTCGACTTCTGGTTTGAATACCGGGATGTCGTTCCGAAAGGCTACACCCGGCTGCTCGGAAAAATCAGTGAGCTGACCGACCGCGGTGTGGAGGTTCACTTCTTTCAGGGCAACCATGACATGTGGTGCGGCGACTATCTGGAGACAGAATGCGGCGTCATCATGCACCGAGATGCCTGCGCCATGG
>R25__coassemble_804_pt1 | contig 17330 bp, 13 predicted proteins | sample R25__metabat2_high_PE_055 | metagenome-assembled genome bin R25
CCCACTCTAAGGAGGGGTAAAAGTGTCAACGAACTACTGATATACGATATCTAACATCTAAAGTCTTCTCTAAATCAGAAATATATTGTATCTTTGCATAATAATAACATTTGCAGGGTAGTTTTCCTAAGATATGGAACGCAAGATCGTAGTAAAAATCTATAAAGATATCCAGAAAATCAAGGAGCAATGGGAAGAGCTCGACCAGCTGGCTTCCGCCAAAATTCAGGCTGGCGACCTTCCCTATGTCAACTATTCTTTCTACCAGACATATCCGTGGAACTGCTTCCTGAGCAAAACCTATAACGGTATCTTCTACCACACGGTATTCCTGATGGCAGAGGAAGAGGGCGAGCCGCTGATGATCCTGCCACTTATCCTCGATCGCTTCAACAAGCGGATGCGTCTCCTGTCGGGAAGAATCGCAGGCATCCTCAATGCCGCATGCCCCTACCAGGACCAGAGGGGAGAGGCGGCGGCAGAGCAAATGCTCAGGTTCCTGAAAACAGAATTTGGAAAGGAGTGGAAATATAAGTTCAAGGACATTCCCCTTCATTCAGTGTTCTTCCAGACGATGCTAACCACAGGCGTCTCCCATTCCGAAAGGGAAAGCTACCACATCCCTCTATCAGAATTTGAGAACTACGACGCCTATCTCTCTTCTTTGGGGAAGAACATCTATAAGAACATCCGCAAGTCATACAACCACCTCGTCACCGACGGAAAGCAGATGAGCCTGGGCATCCATACCGTTGATAATCCGCCATCGAGACGCCTGCTCTTCAAAATCTGGAAACTCTATTTCCAACGAAAACTGGCATGGAACAAAAAGAAAAAATCCCTGTCGAAAAGTTTGCTGAGCAGGATGAGGGCGGTGATGAACACGGTTGCGGGAAGACAGACGAAAAGCATGATGAAACTCCGTGCTTCTGAGCTCTATGTGATGACCATCGACGGAGAAGTGGCAGCTTTCATGCATGCCTATGTGCACGATAATCATGTGCTGATGCCGAAACTGGCAATCGACACCTGCTTTGCACGCTATTCTCCAGGAATCCTCCTCATTCAAGAGTCTGTCAAACTGCTGATGGAAAGAGGTATTGTGGAACTGGATATGTGCAGGGGCGATGAACGCTACAAAATTGAGGTGGGAGGACGGATGGAGCCTCTCGGAGGGGCGGGAGGACGCATCTCAGAATGGAAATAACACCTCTGACCATCTTTTTTCGCCCACTTTCTGCTTTTTTCAGGATTTTTGTGTATATTTGTAATTCACACGCAAACAGAAAAGACGACTGACTAACAATCAACTGAAAACAGAATAACTATCAACTAACAACTGACAATATGACCAATCTCAAATCTCTAAAAAAACTGATATGGGCAATCGCCCTCATCCCGGCAACCCTCTTTGCCGATGACTTCACCAAGGAGGATGTCACCACTCAGTATCTCTCCAATCCTTCCTTTGAGGCGGATGCGGAGACCGATGCGGCGAAGGTGACAAACACTGCCGACGGACTGCGGGGATGGACGCTCCAGAGCCCTTCGGGATGGACCACAGCGGGAACTACGGTCACTCAGCTCCTGGTGGGAAAGAACTGCTACACCGACAACAACTTCGGACTTGTGACCACCCTTGCCGACGGCAACCATGCCTACTACCTCCGCATGGGATGGAGCACAGGAGCCACCACTCTCAGCCAGACCATCAAAAACCTGCCGGAAGGACAGTATATGCTCTCTGTTGACCATCGCAGCGCATTCGCCAACAGCGCATCATCGTCCTTCACGGTCAATGTGGGAGGACAGGCGCTGAACACGGCATTTGAGACGGGATCCACCGGTATCTTCACCTCCATGAAATGGAGTACGGCGAACGTTGTGTTCCAAACCACGTCGAAGATGGACGTGCCGCTCAACATCACCATCGACTGGCTCTCAGGAGGCAGTTGTGTGATGTTCGACAACGTGAGGCTCTACAAGGTTTCGGGCGACATTCCACAGGAATATGACCCCACTGAAGCGGGAGTGGAAAGCCCCACCGAGGGTGTCATCAACCACGACTTCGTGGCGGAACCGGCAATGAAAGACGACCTCCTGCAAATGCTCGCCAATTTTTCCACCTACATGAAGTACGACTTCCAGGAATGCCCATCACCTAACTCCGCGAATGAGGCGTGCGGATGCTTCCGGGGAGAAAACACCATGGGCAACGATGAGCGGGGAGTGAGACCGAACGCCGACCTCAGCATGGTCTGCGCGTTCCTTGCAAAATATGGAAAGGGAAAGGTGACACTGCCTGAAGGCGTCAGCTGGAGCGATATCGAACAGATGGCCATGAAGTCGCTTGTGTTCGCCTATTCCACACATAAAGCCAACAAACTCAAAGTTTGCGCCAACAACGCTTACTGGGGATCTGTCAGCACCAGCGACCACGTCTGGGAGTCCAGCCTCTGGGCCATGTCTGTGGCTTATTCGGCTTTCTTCCAGTGGGACATACTCTCCGATAAGCAGAAAACCTACATCTACAACCTGCTCAAGGCGGAGTGCAACTATGAGCTCTACCGCTCCATCCCTACCGGCTACAACGGCGACACCAAGGCGGAGGAGAACGGATGGGAGGCGGACATCCTCGCCGCCACTCTCGGACTCTTCCCCGACGATCCGCTCGCTCCGAAGTGGTTCGACCGACTGCGCGCTTTCGCCATCAACTCCTATTCGCATGAGAGCGATGCCACGAACACCACAGTCATCGACCCAGAATACGACAACAAGACCGTGAAGGACTACTATCAGGGAAAAAACCTCTACGACGACTTCACTCTCCAAAACCATAATCTCTTCCACACCAGCTACCAGAATGTGGTGATGCAGGAACTCGGTGAGGCGGCGCTCGCACTCAAGATGTTCCAACTCGGAACCAAAGGAACTGAGAAATGGAAGACCAACGCGCTCATGCACCACAACCAGGACGTCATGGACGAGGTGCTCAACTGGCTCGCACTGGCCGACGGAGAGCTCGCCATGCCGAACGGTAACGACTGGAGCCTGTTCCTCTACGACCAAATCACATCCTACACCACGCAGGCCTGCTTCCTCCGTGATGCCAATGCACTCATGCTTGAGAACCTAGCGTACAAATACATCAAGGCTCGTCAGACCACCACGGCCGACGGTTCATGGCTGCTCAATCCGGATGTGGGAGCACGGAGGATGGGAGTGGAGGCGCATCGAGTGATGATGACATGGCTCATGCATGACCAACTTTCCACTGATGATCTCCAGCCTACCGCATGGGACGACTTCAACAAGAAATATGCAGAGGCGAAAATCCTCAAGAGCCAGAACATCGTAAGGGCGGCATCCGACGACCGATTCACCTGCTTCTCCTGGAGCAGCGGACTAAGCAGCTACACGGGATACATCGCATCCAATTCGCCCGACAAGAACAAGATTATCGTGCCGTTCAGAGCCAACAACACGGGTAACTTCCTCGGATGGTACGAGGTGAGCGGAAAGAAAACCAATGCCTCACCGGTGGTCAGCGGAATATATGAGCTGGATGGCAATGCCTACGTGATGAACGGAGAACTCAACACCAACGACGCGGCGCTCAACAACCGATTCGCTATCTATTCCACACCGGGCAACGCTGTCATTTACGTGGACTACGTACGCGCCAACACCGCCGCCACCATCACTAGGGAGCTCGGAGGACTTATGGCCATCAGCACCGACCCACTCACCAAGACCAAACGCACACTCTATTCCGACAGCCCACAGGGTAACCTCATGCAGCTCGACGGAACGAAATTCACCGCCTTCGAAGCCGATTGGGTCAATATCGACAATGAGTTGGGAATCTTGGCCAAAGGCGACAAGAACATGGCGTTCGGCGACCGCGCGCTCAACAACTCCATACTCACCTCCAAAATCTATCCGTCTTACAACGCCACGAGCCGCACGCTCAAGGCAGGAGAGGTGGCCGACCGAAGGAATATCGTTTATTACAGCCTTATGAATGCCAAGACCACCAAGGACATGAACGATGAGCTGCAGGTGTTGACCAGCCAGCTCCCAGAGGGATGGAATGGAGTCATCGCAGCCGACCCTGACGGAACCAACTACCTGCTTCTCGCCAATTTTGCAAGCGACCGCAAGGCCACGCTCACCAACGTGAAGTGCGCACTCGGAGCACCGGTGTTCAAGGAGGAGACCACCATTAAGGACGGCGCATCAACCGCTGACTTCATCGCTGAGGTCAACCACGCTGTGGCACAGCCGCTGAAAGTGTTCGTGAAGGACGACGACGTAGTGGCGGTGCTGGATGCCGATAGTACGGAGGCGGCGTTCCTCAAAAACGATGGAGCCAAATCCGCCAACCCTGTGGTCACCATCATCGAGGGAAAGCAAGCGGTTAGCGGAAAGGTCAGCGTGCCGGCAGGACGATCGGTGCGCGTCTATGTGGAGGATGGAAAAGTCAAGGCGGAGGACGCCGACTATCCCAGTAGCAGCCAGGCAAGCCTGACGGAGGGATACACCGACATTACTGCCGAATACCTCCAAAACCCCAATTTCGAGGAGGACAGCACATACGGAGACCAAGGAAACGTCACGCTTGGAAGCACCAGCTACAACCCTTGCTACGTCAACAAGGTCAGTGCCACCAACGCCGCATTCCCCAATATCCTCCCCGTGGAGGGATGGACGGCGGGCAACAAACTTGTCACTGCATCCAACTACGCAAGGATGTACTCCATGCCCTATTCGCTCACCCAATTCTGTGTGAGCCCTTCGAACGTGGGAAACTATGCGGCACAGTGCAGCAGACCCATGGCCGATGAAACGGCGGCAGACCGCTGCCTCACCGTGCTCAACTCCTGGACGGCAGGCGACAACACCATCTCACAGCAAGTGAAACTCAATCCTGGAAAATACCGCGTGCTGCTCGACATGAAATATGAGTGCACCAACGAAATATCCAACGACGGAAAGAAAGTGGTGGCATCGGGCAACACTAACACATCCCTCACAGGACTGCGCTACGGCTCCACCACCGACTACCGATTCCCTGACCAGAGAGCATCTTGGCAAACCCTCTGCTACGACTTCGAGCTGAAAGAGGAGACCAGCGTGACCGTCAGCATCGGGTTCTCAACCTCAAGTGGGGTGGGAGCGGCCAACAACACGCTGCTCTATGTGGACAACGTGCGACTCCTCGCTTCCAACGAAAACGACCCAACGGCGCTCAATGCCATCCGAGCAACCGAAACCGACGGAACGCTCTACACCCTCTCAGGAATTAAGGTAAACCAAGAAAACGTCCAAACCTTGCCAGCCGGCATCTACGTCAGCGGCCAGAAAAAACTCCTCAAAAAATAACTGGCTATTAGCTGAGATTTCCTGTCCCGCATGGCCACCTAAAGTCTAACTTCTAAAGTCTAAAGTCTAATAATGTTCCGTTTTCTATCCATATTCTCGTTTTTCCTCCTCTTCGCATCATGCGCAGAGCGGTCCGACGTGCGTGAGAGTGAAAGCCAAATGGAACGTGACTCTGATTCCTTAGCCCATCCTACCAACAAAATCGATTCGGCCTACATCAACCAGCTCACCACTGAGCAACTCGACAGTCTGGAGTTTCGACTCACACACCACTACACCCTCAACGACAACTTCATTGTCAAGGCTGACTCCATCAAGCTCGTGCCGAGGGAAGACGAGACCACCGACACCTGCTACGTGAAGAAGGACGAGACGCTCGTGGTGGTGAAAATCAAGCGTAACAGGGTGTCGCAGGACGACGACTCCGTAGAACTTTCCACAGCCGATGCCAACCTCATGAAGTCCATGGAGGAAGCGGACAAGGAAATCGACGCGCCGGGAAGCAAATTAGCGGAGAACCGAAAGGTGGACCAACCAACTGACTCGGTGCCTGCCGACACCGTATGGATCAAAGTGGCGGGAAACCAGTACAAGATGGGGTGGATCACCGAGCGCTCGCTGCTCAAGCACACTGTGCCGAGCGACAACATCTCTCAACTGCTCGACTCCCTCACCAGCACACGAATTCTCTGGATGGGAGGATTCCTGATGCTCGGAATCCTCGGACTCTATCTCCATAGGGCATACAACAAGAAAAAACTCCCTATGGTGAAAATCAACGAGATGGATTCTGTCTATCCTTTCCTGTTCATCATTCTCGTGGCGCTGCTCGGATGCCTCTATGCCAGCGTTCAGAATTTCGCACCTGAATTCTGGCAGGAATACTATTTCCACCCAACACTCAACCCATTCATGCTCCCAGCGGTCATGGCGGTTCTCGTCATTCTCGTATGGCTCATCCTCATCGTATTTATCGCACTCTGCATGGAGGTCTATAACAACTTCTATTTCAAGAGGGGAGTGGTGTATCTCATGGAAATCATCGGAGCATCCATGCTGGCTTACCTTTTCATCTCATGGACCACCCAAATCTATATCGGCTATCTCCTTTTCGTCGTGCTGGCATGGTTCCTATGGGTGTTCTACGATGGATACGTCAAGTGCCGATACCAATGCTCCAACTGTGGAAAGAAAATCAAAGACAAAGGCATCTGCCCACATTGCGGAGCACTCACTGAGTGATCTAATAAAAACTTTATGCACAGTTCTTTCAAAGAAATAATCCGGTTCGTGATTGTGGGAGTCGTGGCCACTTTGTTCAACTACGGCGTCTATTCTGTGTGCATTCTCTTCACCACACCTGCCATCTCCATGCTCATCGCCACGGTCCTTGCCACAATCCTCAATTATTTCATGACCACATCCTTCACCTTCAGGGTGAAGCGAAACGTGAAGAACGGCATCGGATTCATCATTACCAACCTCATCAACCTCGCCCTCAATGAGGCATTCCTTTTCCTGTTCATCTTCCTCGGAGTCTCAGAGCGAATTGCGCCATTGCCTATGTATGCAGTATGCATCCCCATCAACTTCCTCCTCGTCAGAAACGTCATGCGGCGCTTCAAAAGCGACGATGAAGAATGAACCAATTTCCCCTCTTCTCTCACATTATGCACAACTACGCACTCTTTTTCGATATTGACGGAACGTTGGTGAGTTTCAAGACCCACCAGATTCCGCCTTCCACTGTTTTTGCCCTCACCCAAGCCAAGGCAAACGGGCATAAGGTGTTTATCGCCACGGGGCGACCACCCCTCATCATCACCAATCTCGGTCCCATTCAGCACCTCATCGACGGCTATGTCACCATCAACGGGGCACTTTGCTTTGTCGGCAATGAGGTGGTGCGCTGCAAGAACATACCCAGAGACGATGTGCGCACGCTCGTGGGAGATGCGCAGGATAAGCAATACGGACTGATTGTGGTGGGAGAGAAAGATGTGGCGGTACTCGACCCAAAGGGAGAGGTTGACAGGGTGTTCAGAGGTGAGATTGCCGTGCAGAACCTTGACCAAGCCAAACCGCTGGATCTGGTTCTGAAGCAGCCTATTCTTCAGATGTCACCCTTCTTTTCCGAAACTTATGAGCAGGAAATCATGAAACAATTGCCAAACATCACGTCCGGACGCTGGCATCCAGCCTTCACCGACATGACGGCAAAAGGTGCTGACAAGGGGGAAGGCATAAAAGCCATGGCGGAGCATCTTGGAATGGATTTGCGCTACACCATGGCTTTTGGAGACGGAGGTAATGACACGACCATGATCCGCCGTGCTGGAATCGGAGTGGCGATGGGAAATGCGCTCGACTCACTCAAGCGCGAGGCAGACTATGTCACCTCTTCCGTTGATAACGACGGCATTCTCAACGCACTGCGTCATTTCAATTTGATATAACTCCCGTTGCCTACTTTTATATCAGGCTTTAGACTTCCATGTGCTGTAGGGTGTTAGTCATTGACTGTTAAAGCCGTACAACATCAAGGCATACAATGGTGGTTAAGTGGGGACGACGCATCTTGCGTCGTGGCTGCGGGCCAACCCCAAGCTAAAAAACCGTATGCTGTAGGGACTTACTTTATGTATGTCCGAAACCATAGAGCCAGCCCCACCACCCGAATGACCCTAATCCCTAAAACGTCCGGATGGCAATAATTCCTAATTGGCTTCGCCGAACTTTGTCGCGACTCGGCATAGCTCAAGCAAGCTTGGCTCTGCGCTCGTTGCTCCAAAGTTTCCTAATTCCTAATATTAATAAGTATTCCTAATTTTTCTAAAGTCTAACGTCTAACGTCTAACGTCTAATAAACGTCTAATCACACGTAGGAGCCAGTGTCAATGTCTTCTCCCAATTCTTCAAGGTCGTCAAAGATTCCATCAATATAGTCATTGAAGTGGGTGGCCGAAGGATCTATGATGTTTTCTATGTGGAGGAGCGTCTCAAGCGTGAAGATTATTCCACCGTACAGTACGTGGTCGCCGGCGTCCTGGAAGTCGGATTCCACTGTGCAACCTTTTGCTTTCAGATAGTTTGCCATCTCTTCACCCACGTGCCAGTCCATATAGGTGTCGTTTGAGCTGTGGAAGATGAAAAACTTCGTTGTGGTGCTCGGTTGCCAAGTCTGGCCTTCGCCGCAGAGCGAGTTTTTGCGGAACTCCTGGCTGAGCAGCTGGCTGAGTGGGGAGTTGAAGTCGCAGGCGGCAGGAGTCAGGATCTGGTCAACGGACTTGCCGATGCCGATGCGCTCATTGATTTCCCAAGTGCCGAAGTCCTTGGAGAGAATCCACGACTGGATGTTGTCGCAGAGAGGTTTCTGAAACACATCTGAGTAGTCGAACGCCAAGTTGAATGTCTCCTTATAAGCCACCACCATCAGCGGGAGAGAGCAGACGTAGCCCGTGCTGTTGGTCTCCACTTGGTTTCTGTAGATGGCATTGATGTCGAACGGTGCGCCACCTGCTGCTGTCAGTGCGAAATGGACGTCAGGACGTTCCTGATCCACAAAACGCTGAACGGCCATGGTGGAGTAACCGCCGGCGGAATAGCCCGTGTTGAAGAGAGGAAGATTCTTGTAGTCATAGCCCAACTTGGCGAGTACCTGAAGGGCGGCGTCATAGAAATCAAGGGTTTCCACAGCAGTGATCTCGCCGCAGCAGAAGGCCTGAGGCTTGTCCTCTGTGAGGGTCCAGCCATAGAGGTCGGCCGACAGCACAATCTGGTCCTGATAATCATTCACGAAAAAAGCCACGTCGTCCAAAAGGTCTTGTGAGATGCGCTCGCGGTGCTTCGCCGTGGTGTATTGGTTGTAGATGTTCATGCAGCGGGCTTTGCTTGTCTTTGCATACACCGCCGGTGTCATATTGATGGAGCCAGTCAGCCGGATAGGGGTCTTTAGGTCGGGACCCACACTCGTGTACTCCACCACAATTTGCTTGAAGGTGATGGCGAGGGCGCCTTCAAGCATGGATTCCAGACCTGTCACCTCACGGACTTCAACGACTTTTGGGTTGAGGTCATAGCTGCGGCCACTGGTGCCCGGCTTGCCTGTGTTTTCTGTTTCGTTTTCATTTGAAGGATTGTCATCCTTGTCGCACGATACAAAACCGATACTGCACGTCATAATGGTGGCCAATATCCATAAAATGTTCTTTTTCATTTTTTTTAAATATTGAAATTGATAAATAATTATCCCTGAAATCTAAAGTCTAAGGTCTAAAATCTAAAATCTAAAATCTAAGGTCTAAAGTCTAAGATCTAAAGTCTAAAATCTAAAGTCTAAAAACCAGTCCGTATTTCTCATGCAGCTGGCGGAGCGTGCCGTCGGTTTTCATTTTTTCAATCGCATTGTTCACCATCTCCAGCAAATCTTCCTGACCTTTCTGCATCAGCACGCCAATCTGTCCATGGGTGAACGGCTCGTTGAGCAGCGGCGCGGCAAGGCGGGAGTCCGTCTTCACATAATAGGGAGCTTCAGTGATTTCTGTAATCATCACGTCAGCGGAGCCTTCTGCCACGAGCGACGGAATCTCTTCATTCTTTGGATGCACAATCAGGGTGGCGTGAGTCAGGTGCTCTCTCGCAAACTTCTCGTTCAATCCTCCAGGATTCACCATCACCCGAACATCTTCCTTGTCGATGTCCGACAATGAGCGGAAGCGGTCGGCATCGGAAGCACGGCAGAGGATGGTCTTGCCGTTGGCCAGATAGCCGTCGCTCATCAGCATGGTCTCACGTCGCGCATCTGTGATGGTGATGCCGCCGATAGCCATGTCGAACAGCTGAGGCTCTGCAAGCACGTCGGCGCTCAACGTAGGCCACGAGGTCTTCACGAACGAAATCTCCACACCCAGGTAGCGGGCAATCTCCTTAGCCACTTCTATGCCGAAGCCCCAGTAGGTGCCGTCGCTCTCGCAAAACGACAGTGGGCGGTAGTCACCCGTAGTGCCCACCACCAGTGTGCCGCGTTCCTCAATCTCCGCCACCTTGCCCGACATGGGGATATCGGTGAGAGTGGAGAGGATGAATGCGGAATGCTGACCGTTCTGCTTGCCGAATGCAAGGGCCTCTTTAAGAGAAGACTCAGGAAACAGCTTCGTGCTGTCGAAATAATAAAGGCCGTCAACGCTGTTGAGCCAACCGCCGACATAGCCGTCGTGCGACAGCGCATGGCGGACCACCTGCTCAAGCTGCGGACGCGTATGGCTGTTACGTGTGGCGGCATAACTCACCGCAATTCCTTCCTTCGGCTCCGTCATGCTCCGGATGTCGAGCGTGAATCCATCTGGATGACTCTGACCGAATGCCCAAACCTGGTCAGCGGTGGTCTTGATTTGCTTATCTTCCGAATGGGAGTCGTTGCTTCCACAGCCCGACAACGTCAAACCGAAACATATATTCAGCAGCAAAACCTGCAACCACATCTGCTTACCGGCAAGTGCCGCTATCTTTCTATACATCAATTTCATATCTGGATATTATATATATAACCCAATTCCTGATTATAAAACGTCCAAAAGGAAAAAAGCTGTCATCCATGCAGCAACAGGGTTGCTGCCCCAATACTCTGGAAGGCTAATTCCTGATTTTTTAGAACTTTACCCAAACAGCCGGTTCCAGATCCACAGCACCGCCATGGCACCGACCACGCAGAACACAAAGTTCGTCAGATAGCCTTTGCCCAGCAGCTCAATCTCCAGAAGGTGACTGATGAAGGCGCCGGCATAACTGCCCACGATTCCGATTATCAAGTTCATGCAGCAACCCTTGCCCTCACCTTTCATCAGGCGGTTGGCGATATAGCCAATCAGGATTCCTGTGAGGATGGGCCAAGCCGTAAAACATTCTATATGATCAAACATACTTCTTTGATTATTTTATTTCACAAAGCAAAGATACTAATTTCTAATGAACAAAAAAGCCCACACCGAGGTTTTTTTACCAGTCCACCCTTTTGGCGGCAATCTGTGCCTGAAAAAAAACTTACAATTTCCGCATTTGTAAGTAATATTCCATTTTTGTAAGTTCACCTTCTGCTTATTCATCCTATATTTGCGGCAGTGTTTAACTTCTAAAACTTTTTAATTATGAAAAAACTGTTTTTATGCTTATTGATGCTTGTCAGCATGAGTGCCAACGCACAGGTGATTAATGAAGGATTCTGGGTGATGGAGAAATCTTCAAACGGCCCGATGAACCCGAGATTCTATATTTATGGAACGAACAAATACGACAAGGACCTCGGAGAAATCAAGATTTATATGGTAAACTATAATTTGGTATGTCATATCCAAATGGAGCACACCACCCGTCTGCCGCTCACTGCTAGGATAAGAGTGATTTACGAATATCAACGTAAATCCGATCATCAAGTTGTTAAAAAAGAGCAAATCAGAAACTGCAAAATCTCTGCTACTCAGAAAGGGGGATTGGCTTGGGCTTGCCTCGACCCTTATCCTACTGATGTTTACAAATCAGTTTCCCTCAAATTCGAATTTTGCAGATTCTCCTGAACAACACAGAACTCTATATCGACGCAACAACCAACAACTGACACAAACCTTTTCTCTCCATAAGCAAGTGGCGGCACCAATCCCGGTACCGCCGCTTTTTTGTTGCAAGGTGTCAATCTGAAATTTACAATATTTTTGATGCAAATTGAAAATCTTGGGAATTTTTCATTGAAAACAAAAGGACAAAGATTCCATTAAGAAGCACAAAGTGTCAAAGCCAAAGAGAGCACCTAATAGAAAAAACAACTAATTTTTAGAACAGCCCTTAATATTTTATCGTTACTAAATCGTAAGTCGTAAATTATTAGTATCTTTGCAGACCATGGAAGGTTTTATTTTCGATATCAAGCGATATGCGGTCAACGACGGACCGGGAATCAGAACCACGGTGTTCTTCAAGGGATGCCCCGTGAGGTGTCCGTGGTGCCATAATCCTGAGAGTCAGCGCATGGAGCAGGAACAGATGCCCGTCAAGCGCAAGCTGGGCGACAAGACGTTCGACGACTTGCAGCAGGTGGGCTATGGAATTGATGTCATCGAGCTGATTGACAAGGTGGACCGCGATGCCGTTTTCTATGACGAGTCGGACGGTGGTGTCACTTTCTCTGGAGGTGAACCGCTCATGCAGACGGATTTCCTCATCGAATGCCTGAAAGAATGTAAGCGCAGGAACATCCAGACGTGCCTCGACACAGCGGGTACCGTCAGGCTCAATGAACGGCAGGCGGAGGAAATTGTCAGCCATACCGATATCGTCCTGTTCGATGTGAAGACCGCTGACGCTGAGAAATTCCAGCAGGTGGTGAAAGGGGATTTCAGCATCTTCGCCGAAAACTTCCGGCGGTTTGCAGAGTCGCAGGCAAGGCTGATTGTCCGCATTCCGGTCATTCCAGGATTCAACGACGATAAGAACAGCATCGATGGCATTTTGAATTTCCTCAATGCACAGCAGGCGCGGGTTCAGGAAGTGTCGCTGCTGCCTTTCCATCGCATCGGATTCGACAAGTACAAACGCTTGAAACGCCAGTGGCTTATGGGTGATACCAAGAATCTGGACCAAAAGGCCATAGAACCTCTCAAGGAGCGTTTCGTAAGCGCAGGATACCGAATATTCCCTTCATAAAAGCTAAAACTATTAACTAAAGTCTAACGTCTAACGTCTAAAGTCTAAACATGCTGTCTGAAAGAATCAAGAAACTGCGGGAGCAAAGTCTCAACGCAGTGAACAGAATCTCAGCCGAGAGGGCACTCCTCATCACTGAGTTTTATAAATCGGGTGTGGCGGCAGCTGAACCAGTGCCGGTTCAGAGAGCCTTGTCGTTCAAGTATATTCTTGAGCATAAGTTCATCTGCATCAACGAAGGTGAGCTGATTGTGGGAGAACGCGGACCGGCTCCGAAAGCCACGCCTACCTATCCAGAGATATGCATCCACACGCTCCAAGACCTGCAAATCCTCAACGACAGGAAGAAAGTGTCGTTCAAGTCAGATGAGCAGACGCGTGAGGCTTACCGCGACGTCATCATTCCGTTCTGGAAAGGACGGAGCAACCGTGACCGGATTTTCGCCGCACTTCCGCAGGAGTGGAAAGATGCCTACGCCGCAGGTATTTTCACTGAATTTCAGGAACAACGGGCACCGGGACACACCGCTCTCGGAATCAAGATGTTCCGCACTGGAATGCTCGACCTGAAAGAACGTATTGCAGAAAGCATCCAGTCGCTCGACCTTGCCAACGATCCGGAGGCGGTTGATAAGCGTGATGAGCTCAGGGCCATGGACATCGTCTGCGATGCCATCATCATGTATGCCGCACGCCATGCCGACAAATTGGAGGAATTGGCGGCGCAAGAGGCCAACCCTAAGCGCAAGGAGGAACTTTTGGAGATGGCACGTATCTGCCGGAAAGTGCCGGCTCACGCACCGGAGACCGTGCATGAGGCGCTCCAGCATTATTGGTTCATCCACCTCGGCGTGGTCACGGAACTCAACCCATGGGATTCATTCAATCCGGGAAGGCTCGACCAAAGCCTCTATCCAATCTACAAGAAAGAAATGGAGCAGGGCACCACCACCAGAGAGCAGGTCTATGAAGTCCTCCAGTCGTTCTGGGTGAAGTTCAACAACCATCCTTCGCCACCTAAAGTGGGAGTGACTGCGGAGGAGAGCAACACCTACACTGACTTCTGCCTCATCAACGTGGGCGGAGTGAAGGAAGACGGAAGCGACGGCGTCAACGAAATGTCCTACATCCTTCTCGATGTCATTCGTGAGATGAGGCTTTTGCAGCCGAGTTCCATGATTCAGGTGAGCAAGAAGAACCCAGACAAGTTCATCCGCAAGGCGGTGGATATCATCAAGACTGGATTCGGACAGCCGTCGGTGTTCAACACCGATGCGCTCGTGCAGGAGATGCTCCGTGCAGGAAAGGATGTGAAGGATGCCAGAAACGGTGGATGCTCAGGATGTGTGGAGACGGGCGCTTTCGGAACCGAGGCATATATCCTCACCGGCTATTTCAACCTGCCGAAAATCCTCGAACTAACGCTCAACGACGGATTCGACAAGCGCACCAACATGCAGCTCGGACCTCACACTGGAAACCCTGTGGATTTCAAGTCGTATGACGAATTCTTTGAGGCTTACAAGAAGCAGGTGAGGTATTTCATGGATATCAAGCTTGCGGGCAACAACATCATCGAGCGCGTGTTCATGAAGAACATGCCGGTGCCGTTCCTCTCTATCCTCATCGACGACTGCATCGCACGCGGAAAAGACTATATGTGCGGAGGTGCACGCTACAACAGCACATATATTCAGGGTGTGGGACTCGGGAGCATGACCGACATGCTCACCGCCATCAAGTATCAGGTGTTCGACAAGAAGAACATCACTATGCAGACGCTGCTCGATGCGCTGGCTGCCGACTTCAAAGGTTATGAGAAGCTGCAGTACGACCTGGTTTATAACACTCCGAAATATGGAAACGACGATGACTATGCCGATGAGCAGGAGGTGCAGGTGTTCAACATGTACTACGACGCTATCAACGGTCATAAGTCACCACGTGGTGCCGACTACCGCGTGAACATGCTCCCTACCACCTGCCACGTCTATTTCGGCAGTGTCACCGGTGCCACACCTGACGGACGAAACGCATGGAAAGTACTTTCTGAAGGTATCTCTCCTGTCCAGGGTGCCGACACCAACGGACCGACTGCGGTCATCCGGTCGGCGGCGAAAATAGACCACATCAAGACGGGTGGAACACTGCTCAACCAGAAATTCACGCCGTCGCTCCTGCAGACAGAGGAGGGATGCATGAACGTAGTGCATCTCATCCGCTCTTATTTCCGCATGGACGGACACCACATCCAGTTCAACGTGGTCAATGCCGACACTTTGAGAGACGCACAGAAGCACCCGGAAAACTATCGTGACCTCATCGTGCGTGTTGCAGGCTACAGCGACTACTTCAACGATCTCGGAGAAGACCTACAGAACGAGATCATCAACCGAACGGAGCACACTTCATTCTGAGGCGGTCCAGGAAACAATCAAAAGCGGCATGAGTTATGTTCATGCCGCTTTTTTGTATGCTGGGAGGTATGTAAGAGGATAAAGTGATGCTTATTCTTTGCCCTCCATAATCTTGTTTACCTCATCTTCCACGTGCTGAAGCTTTCCTTTGCAGAAAGCCACAAGCTGTTTCGCTTCTTTCAGGTTCTCCGCCAGCGAGTCGATGTCCATCTCGCCGCTTTCAATCTTTCTCACAATCTCTTCCAATCGCTTCATTGCGTCGGAATAGGTTTGGTCTTTCTTTATGCTGTTCATTGTTTTATGGTTTTGGCGTTAATAAAAAAATGATGCTATGCCAGATACACATCGTGAAGGATGGCGTCTGGGCTGACATCCAGCGGGCGTGAAGGCGCTTCTTCCACGGGGCGCTCGTTCACCGTGGAGGCAAAACTGCCGTTGGCTACCGTGGTGATTACCCGGTCACCGGCATGTAGCAGACGCACGTCTGTCACGGCTTTTCCGTTCACCCGACTGATGCTGTAACCCAAGCGTAGCAGGCGCTCCGGACTGCTGCTCTCCACCTTGCTCTCCACCACTTCCAGATGGTTTTTGTGGCGGGTAAGCAATGCCGACACCTGATGGGCGATGCGCTCGTCGAGCAGCTGAACTCGGGCCATGGCTCCCACCTTGAAGGTCTGGAATGCTGAAACGATGGCGTTCAGGCGACGATCGAGTGAGTGCGATTCCCGTTCCTTGCGCAGTTGAAATAGGGTGGGCAGGCGGTCGGTCACACGGTTCAGACGGTCTTTGGCATCATCGAGCAGTTCAGTGGTGAGCTGCCGTATGGCGGTCTCAAGCTCGGTCAGTTGCTGCAATTCGTTGTATTGGTGGGCGATCAGGAATTCTGCTGCGGCGGTCGGGGTTTTCACACGGGTGTGCGCCACCTCGTCTATCACGGAAGTGTCGCGCTCATGACCGATACCGGTGATGACAGGAAGCGGAAACTGCGCCACATATTCACCGAGGGCAAGTGAGTCGAAACCACTCAGGTCGGAGCTGGAACCGCCGCCACGGATAATCACCACGGCATCCCACTCCGAAAGCCGCTCATTGATCCGGTCGAGCGAGTGCATGATGCTTTGCTCCACGCCGTTGCCCTGCATGAGCGATTCAAACAACTCGGTGTGGAAACGCAGCCCGTATGGGTTGTGGGTGAGCTGGTTGCAGAAGTCTTGATAGCCGGCTGCACCCGACGATGAAATCACAGCGATGCGGTTCAGCAGACGAGGGAGGGGAAGGTTCTTGTTGTCGAAGAAGATGCCCTTGGCTTTCAAGGCTGCGATAATCTCCTGGCGTCTGCGGGCGATGGCGCCCAGCGTGTAGGTGGGGTCGATGTCAACCACGTTCAGCGAAAAGCCATACTTCTCGTGAAAAGTCACCTCCACCAGCGCCAACACTTGCATGCCGTTTTTTAAGTCTTCGCCCGTAGCGCTGATGAAGCGTGAGCGGAGTGAGTGCCAGGTGCGCGACCATATCTGACCGCGGGCCTTGGCTATCGGCTCATTGCCGTTCGGGTCTTTCTCCACAAACTCCAGATAGCAGTGGCCACGGTCTTTCACGTCGCTCAGTTCGGCTCGGATCCAATAAGGATGGTCAAAACTGGTCTCTACCACTTCCCGAACCAGCTGGTTCAATTCATATAATGTAAGGGATTCCAAATTTATTTCCTAATTATAATAATTCCTAATTCCCATAACTTCCGGATGGCAATAATTCCTAATTGGCTTCGCCGAACCTTGTCACGATTGCCTTTGGCGAACTTCCTACGCCTCAACAATACTAAAGCAAGCTTTGCAT
>R25__coassemble_813_pt1 | contig 17229 bp, 21 predicted proteins | sample R25__metabat2_high_PE_055 | metagenome-assembled genome bin R25
GAAAGTCGGGGCTTTGCGATAAAAAAGAGGATGTGCCTATTTTGACACACCCCCCTGTTTAGTTTAGTAGAATCCTGTCATGCCACTCATTATCATATAGTTTCTGTAATTTCCGACAGTGGTTTGCGTGATTTTTCCTTTACAGGACAATCAGGCGCGATATGTCCGATTGGGATGAGCGCCACAGGCACAAATTCCTCTGATTGAGGAAAAAGCTGTGCTAATTTTTCAGGAATGAAATTGCAAATCCAGCAGGTGCCAAGTCCACGCTCGGTGGCAGCAAGGCATAGATGCTCTACTGCGATTGCCACATCCACATCGCCAATGTGTTTCCCATCGTATTTCCTCACCCATTCCTGAGAAGTGTTCTTATAGGCAATTACGAAGAGGGGTGCTGTCTGGAACCAGTCGCGCTCGTAGCACTGATAGAGCTTTTCCTGCGCCTCCGGACTTTTCACGATGACAAATTTCCAAGGTTGGAAGTTCACTCCTGAAGGAGCCATCCTCACACACTCAAGAATATACTGAAGGTCTTCTGCTTTCACAGGCTCGTCCGTGAATTTACGGGCAGAAAAGCGTTTTTTGCAAAGTTCTAAAAAATCAGCCATATTGATTCAAGAAATGTTGTTTGAAAAATAAGCAAGAAATCTCAATCAAGGTGGAACACTTCCTTGATGGGAATGGTTACAGGTGAATTATCAGGGTTGGTCTCCATGATGTCAGCCATATATGCCCACCACTTCTGGGTGATTTCATCCGCTCCCATGTCCTGCGAGCTCTGCTCTCCCTCAATTTCCTGATATCCAAAAAGGATGTTGGTGTCGCGGTCCCAATAGATGGAATAGTTTTTCACACCAGCCTCTTTGATTTGTTTTTTCAGTTCAGGCCAGAGCGCCGCATGCCGTTTCTCATATTCTTCCTCAAATCCTGGTTTGAGGAACATTTTAAAAGCAAAGCGTTTCATATATTCAAAGGGGTATTCTATAAGTGTGTTCTAAAAATTGTCCGCTTCCTTGCTGGCTCACGCACAGAAGGAAGCGGATAAAAAATTAAAGGTCTTCATAATCCACGGCAAATGTGTTGCCGCGATTGATGTCGCCGGAGTCGAATCCACGTTTGAACCACTTCTTACGCTGTGCCGACGTGCCATGTGTGTATCCCTGTGGATTGCTGTAGCCAGCCCTCTTCTGCAGGTAGTCGTCGCCGATGGCGATGGCTGTGGCAAGTGCTTCCTCAAGGTCACCATCTTCAAGCGAACCGAACATCTCGTTCTCATCATGTCCCCAGAGTCCGGCAAGGAAGTCGGCTTGGAGCTCAATCTGCACACTCACTTTGTTGGCTTCCGACTGGCTGAGCTGGTTCATCTTTGCGTGGGCCTTACTTAATGTTCCAAGCATGTTCTGCACATGGTGTCCCACCTCATGGGCAATGACGTATGCGCAGGCAAAGTCGCCCTCAGAGAAGTCTCCTGTAGGGCCCTTGATGGCACCCAGTTCGCTACGCATGGTCTCAAAGAACGAAAGGTCGAGATAGATTTTCTGATCGCCGGAGCAATAGAATGGTCCCATAGCAGCCTGTCCCACTCCACATGCAGTCTGCGTTCTTCCAGAGTAGAGCACGAGGCTTGGTGACTTATAGGTTTTTCCCATCTTCTCGAACTCCTTGGTCCATACGTCTTCGGTACTTCCAAGAATCTGGAGAACGAAATCATAGACCTCCGATTCCTCTTCAGGTGAAGCGGTGGATGTCTTTGTGGTCTGGTTCTCAACCTGTCCACTGAAGATGTCGCCAAATCCGCCACCTTCGGCACAAGAGTTGAGCATACCACCGCCTCCGCCGCCTCCAAGCAGTCCACCGAGTCCTCCATTGCACATGACGAGGACGAGGAGCACCACAAGAATAACGGCAAAGATGGAACATCCGCCCTTGCCGCCGGCACATCCAGAGAGTTGTGACATTCCCCCCATTCCGCCGGGCAGACCGCTGCCGCTACCACCGCTGCTGCGTCCCGCACCTCCGATTTTTCCAAGAATATCACCTATGTCGATTCCACCACCGCCTCCACTGCTTCCGCGGCGGTCCTCAACATTTGTACTTTTACGTCTGCCATTTAGTCTCATAATGTTATTTAGTTTTGGTTTGATATCACAATGTCAGCAACAACAAATTTATCGTTACTTATCAAGGCAAAATTACATTTTTTTTCATTTGCTGCAAAGAAAAAGACGTATTTTTTATCTTTTGGTCATAAATTAGAGCATTTTGAAAGCCCGTTTGATTACCAATTCCACAGAAGCCGACGGGTCGTCCTTGAGCACAGCCTTGACCACTTTCGCCACAGGAGCAGGAGGATAACCCAGCGCCTTGAGCGCCTCGGTGGCATCGTCGTAAACCTGCTGGTTGATGGCAGGTGCAGCAACCTCATGACCATCGACGGCATCGGGCACGATACCCAACGACGGAACTTTATCCTTTAGTTCCACTATGATGCGCTGGGAGGTCTTTGTTCCAAGTCCTTTCACGGTTTTGAGCACTTTCTCATTTCCATTGATGATGACGTCACACAACTCTGCCGGTGTGAAGGCCGACAGAATGGTCCTCGCCGTGTTTCCTCCCACCCCGCTTACGCTGATGAGCTGGAGGAAAAGTTGGCGTTCATGGATTGTGGAAAAGCCAAAGAGCACCCATGCGTCTTCGCGGATAGCTTCATAGACGTACAGCTTCACCTCTGGTTTTCCCTGAATGGCACTGAAGGTGTTGAGCGAAATATTGAGCATATACCCCACTCCGTGGCATTCCACCACTGCTGTGGCAGGAGTGAGGCTATCGAGTTTTCCTTTCAGATAATCAATCATTAGAGATAGACTTTAGACATTAGACTTTAGACATTAGACTTTAGACGTTAGATGCTGTGTATCACGACATCGTTGACACTTTTGTATCAGATGATTAGACATTAGAGGTCACTCCAGATTTCGTTCCATCCGGAGGTTGTCGGATGTGAATTCCACGACTGCAAGACGATGGGTGACGAAAATCACAGTAGAATCCTTATAGCGTTCCTTGATATTCATGAGCAAGGCATGTTCCGTCTCGATGTCGAGGGCTGAAGTGGCCTCGTCGAGCAGCAGAACCTTTGACGGGCGCACAATGGCCCTGGCGATGGCAACCCTTTGCGCCTGCCCCTCTGAGAGTCCGCCTCCCTGTTCACCGCAGACAGTGTCGATTCCGTCGGGCAGTTCGAAGACGAAGTCCGCCATGGCAATATGGAGCGCTTCTTTCATTTGCGCTGTAGTGGCATTTGGATTTCCGAAAAGCAGGTTTTCGCGGATCGTTCCACTGAAAAGGGAATTTCCTTGCGGCACGTATGAGAAATTGCAACGGGTAGAGACATCCACATCGTAACTGCCGTTCTCATCATAGATGGTGACTTCGCCCTCCCCTTTCCTGATTAGGGCAAGCATCAACCTGATGAGCGTGGTTTTTCCCGCACCAGTCTCACCGAGGATAGCCGTGAAGGTACCGGGTTTGAAATCGTAGGAAAAGTCCTTGAGCACCTTTCTCCCTTTCTTGCTGTATTGATAGCCCACATGCTGGAAGCGAACGCCCACCTTCCCTTTGAGGTGGAACGGCTCCTTCTCCTCCTCCATCGGCAGAAGTTCAAGTTCGATGAGACGTTCAGCTGACGTGAGGCTGTTGACAAACGTAGGGAGCAGCCTTGCAAAATCAAGCAACGGTCGCTGTATCCGACTGATAAGCTGGGTGAAAGCCATGAGCACGCCAACGGTGATGATTTGGTCATTGAGTTGGAAGAGTCCCCACACAAGGGCAGCGAGATATCCTCCCGCAAACCCCACGTTCACCACCACCTTTGAGAGGATGGAGAAACGTGCCCTCTTCTTGATTTGCCATCTGAGGGTGGCCTGTCTTTTCTCCAGTTTACCGACCATGTTGTCGGACTGTTCCATGACCTTGACCACCATCTTGTTCTGCACACTTTCCTGAATAATGGACTGGAGAGCAGAGTTGCTGTCCTTGATTTTCCTGACGATTCTCCTCATCTTGCGGAAATAATACCTGCTGAGGAGCATAAGCACAGGTGCGGAAACAATAAGGATAATGGCCAATGCGGCATCCATCACATATAAATAAATAAAGGATGCCAGGAACTGAACTGCAATGATGACCGCCGATGGAACGACCTCCGTCATCAGCGACACGATATCGCCCACATCGCCGAAGAGCCTGTTGAGCACATCTCCGCTGTGCATCTTTCCCACCCCACTCCATTCGCCATGGAGAAGCCTGGCAAAGAAACTCTGCTGCATGATGTTCTGGGTTTTCACTCCAAGAACTGCCCTGACCCATGTTTTCACCACGTTGAGCAACATTTCGAAGAGAAGCACCAATCCGAAGACCACGGCCATGAGTGCGAGGTTCCCCTCATGATTGTGCGCTGCCACATCGGTGAGCCGTTTGAGGAGGTCAACCCCATAGAGTCCGAGCGCCACCTGAAGCAGTCCGATGACGACATTGACAATGGCTTGTGTGCGGCATTTTCTGTGGTGTTTCCACAGCCATGCCACCAGTGTCCGCGTTGGATATTTGGTCTTGTTGATTCTCATCTCATGATTATCCTCTGTGGTCTGCTCCCCACATCATTTTTTTCCTGAGGGTGGTGAAGAAATTCTGGCTTTTTGAAGTGACAACCTTCACATCGTAAGGTGCCCTCTTGATTTTGAGCAGGATGTTATCAGGATAGCTGTGGCTTCTTCCATCGATAGCCACAAGGAAACTTCCCGACCGGCTCTGTACCCTGAGTTCGAGCTCGGAAGAATCGCAGAGCACGATTGGCCTCATATTCAAAGAATGGGGCGCCACCGGAGTAAGTGTGATGTTGTTGCCCTGCGGCACTACTATTGGTCCTCCCACACTGAGCGAATAGGCTGTGGAACCGGTAGGCGTACCGACGATAAGTCCGTCGGCCATGTAAGTGGTGAGGTATTCTCCGTCGATATTGGTGTGGATGCTGATCATAGATGAGATGTCGTGTTTGAGCACCGCAATCTCATTGAGCGCAAAAGGGAATGGACCGAGGTCCGCCTCTTCACAGGTGGCCTGCAGCACGGCATGATTGACGATTTTGTAGTTGCCTGCACACACATCCTCCAGAATGTTCTCAATATTTTCAGGCGAGAACGAAGCAAGGAATCCGAGACGTCCGGTGTTGAATCCGATGATGGGAATTTGCTTGTCGCCCACCTTGCTCGCCACATCGAGGAAAGTTCCGTCGCCTCCCATGCAGACCACGAAATCAGCCTGAAATTCATTACCTTCAATGATTTCGCATTCAGGCACGTTGATTTTCAGTCCGTCAACAAGGAAATCATAGAACGGTTTCTGGATGGCGAGCCCTAACTGCTTCTGCTCGATGATGGCCAGGAATTTCTGCACCGCCACCGCCTTTTTCTCTTGATAAAGATTTCCAAAAAGTGCAAACTTCTGTTTATTTTCGGATAGTATCATAGATAGAATGTTATTTTTCCTCAAAATATTCGGTATTTTGTTTCAAATAGCAAAAAAAACCACTACTTTTGCATATACTTATGCAGATGCTTATTGCCACATTCTTGGCGAATAGACTGCAAATATAACAAAAAATCGTGATTGGAAGTCCGTTATGTGAAGAAAAACGGATTTCAAGGAAAGAAAAAAGAAAAATATTCACAATAAATGACGAAATTAAGCGTAAACATCAACAAAGTTGCCACCATCCGCAATGCCCGTGGCGGCAATAACCCGGACATCCTTCAGATTGCCCGCGACTGCGAGTCGTTTGGCGCAGAAGGTATCACGGTCCACCCACGCCCCGATGAACGCCACATCCGCTACAACGACGTGATTGCGCTGAAACCCATCCTGACGACTGAGTTCAACATAGAAGGCTATCCTCAGAAGAGTTTCATCGACCTGGTGAAGAGCGTCCGTCCCACACAGGTGACCCTCGTTCCCGATGCCCCTGACCAAATCACCTCAAACAGCGGTTGGGACACAAAAGCAAACTTTGAATTCCTTTCGGACATCGTGAGCGACTTCACAGAGCTTGGCATCCGCACCAGCATCTTCATCGGCACTGACCCAGAGATGATTGAATATGCCGCCAAGACTGGCACCGACCGTGTTGAGCTGTACACAGAGCCTTACGCCAGCGCTTACGGAAAAGACCCAGAAGCAGCGGTGGCACCATTTGTGGAGGCTGCCAAGATTGCACGCAAGAACGGGTTGGGCGTGAATGCCGGCCATGACCTGAGTTTAGAGAATCTGGCTTTCATCCATCAGCACATCCCTTGGATTGACGAAGTGAGCATCGGTCATGCACTGATTTGTGACTCCCTCTACTTTGGGCTGAAGGACACAATCCAGAAATACAAGGATTGTCTGAAATAAGTAATGATGAAATAATAAAACACATAGTTCAAACACCTATTAAACCTTATGAGCATACTTGAATTATTGGAGAAAGGCGGATGGATCATGATTGTGCTTGGCATCCTGTCCATCATCGCCATCTATATTTTCATTGAGCGTTTCATCGCCATCCGTGCAGCAGAGAAAAACGACCCTCTGTTCATGGACCGTATCCGCGACTACATCAAGAGTGGCGAGGTGAAGGCCGCCATCAATTTCTGCCGTGTGACCAACACTCCAGGCGCACGGATCATCGAGCGCGGCATCAGCCGCATGGGTCAGCCCGCTCCTGAAATCCAGACTGCGATTGAGAACACCGGCAACCTGGAGGTGGCAGCCTTGGAGAAACGCCTTCACGTGCTTGCCACCATCTCCGGCGGCGCACCGATGATTGGATTCCTCGGCACAGTGATCGGTATGGTGCAGGCATTCTGGCAAATGTCGGAAGCTGGTGGGAACCTCGACATCTCCATGCTCTCCGGCGGCATCTACCAGGCCATGATCACCACAGTGGGTGGTCTGATTGTTGGCATCGTCGCCCTGTTCGGCTACAACTACCTCGTTGCCAAGGTGGACGGCGTGGTGAATGAGTTGGAACGCAAATCCCTCTCTTTCATGGACATCATGAATGAGGACAACTAAACCAAGACCGACACAGACATGGCATTACACAGAAGAACCAAAGTCACGCCCGCTTTCAACATGTCGTCGATGACCGACATCATCTTCCTGCTGCTGATTTTCTTCATGATCACCAGCACGTTGGTGTCGCCAAACGCCTTGAAGGTGAACCTGCCCGAAAGCAAGAAGCAGACAACGACCCAGGGAGTGGCATACGTGACGATAGACAGCCTTCAGCACATCTATGCCTCTGCCGACGGCAAGGAGGAAGTGGAAGTAACGCTCGATGAGCTTGGCGATGTTCTGACTGGCAATCAAAGTGAAATGGGCGACAGCACCAACCTATTCGTGTCGCTGTATGCCGACCAGAGCGTCCCTTACAAAGCCATCGTCGATGTGCTGAACGTGGCAAACGACAATCACTTCAAAATGGTGCTCGCCACCCGTCCTCCGAAGTCTGCTCCTGGAGCCACTGACGAACCTGCAGCCCAATCCGACAATACAATCTCCACAGAAACCACTTCTGACCAAGTTCCAACAGAATGATGGAATCCACTGAATCAAACAAAAAACGGAAACTCATCTCCGCCGTCATCGCACTCGGCCTCCACGCCCTGTTGCTGGTGGTGCTTTCATATCTGACGATGAAAGCCGTGGAGCCGTCGTTGCGCGACGACGGCATTCCTGTGTTGCTTGCTGAGACAGAACTGGAAGAAGAGAAAGAGGAGGAAAAAGAAGAGCAGAAAGAGCCAGAAGTGAAGACTGAGCAGCAGATTCGCCCCGACATAAAGGGTCCTGACGAGGGTCTGGGCACACCTACAAAATCAGGCAACCAGCAAGATGCCACCGGTGCAAACATGAAGACTCCGCCCAAGGCCGTTCCCACCAAATCTGCTGAGCCAGAAACCTCTAAGACCGACAACCAGCATTCTGCCCCAAAAGGCGAAAAGAGCAAACCTGCAGAACAGAAAGCCGTGAACCATGCTCCTAAGAAAGCTGAGTCCACAAAGACTGCACCGGCTGTGAAGAAAGCCGAGGAGAACCTGACAAACAAGACGAATGCCCGGACCTCCATCACCCAAAATAAGGAACGGACGATAGCAAAGAACGACAACACTGCAGCCAAGAAGGCAGCAAAGGAAGCCGCTGCCAAAAAGAAAGCGGAGGCTGATGCACGCGCACGCGCCGAAGCTGACCGCAAAGCCAAGGAGGCCGCAGCCGCTGAAGCCCGTAGAAAAGCCGATGCCGCCGCAGCTGCCGCCAAGAAGAAAGCCGATGAGGCAGCCCGCCGTGAGGCCGAAGCCAAGGCAAAAGCCAAGCGAGAGGCCGAAGAGGCGGAAGCCCGCCGTCAGGCTGAGGCCAAAGCCAAGGCTGAGGCAGAAGCCCGTGCGAGAGCTGAAGCTTTGGCCAAGCGCAAGTCGGACGCATCTGCCCGCGCCAACAACCGCATGGGCGGCTTCGGCAAGAACGGCAATGCCAACAACAGTGGCAACACATCTGGCTCTGGCAACCAAGGGTCGCCAAACGGCAACAACACAAGCGGAAAAGTGAATGGCCCTGGAGGAATTTCCTCAAGTGCAAGCGTGGGATCACGTACAGTGATGAGTTTACCCAAACCTGCCTACAGCGACCAGACGAGTGAAGGCACTGTGGTGGTGAGCATTGTGGTGAACAGCCAGGGAAATGTGGTCAGCGCCTCCGTGACGAGCAGCAACACTTCAGCCAACCTTCGTAATTCCGCCTTGGCCGCAGCCCGGAAAGCCCGCTTCAGCGCCAGCGAAAACAATGCAGAGAAAGGTACCATCACCTACCGGTTCAAGCAGCGTTAAGCAAGCGGTATTATTTTGATTTTTAACCCTATAACACTATAGACAGCCATGATTTACGTTTTTTTAGCAACTGGATTTGAAGATATTGAAGCCTTAGGGTTTGTGGATGTGTGCCGACGAGCCTCCCTTCCCTTGACCACAGTGAGCATCACCGGCAACAAAGTGGTGACCAGCGCACACGGTGTTGGCATCGTGGCAGATTCCTTATTTGAAGATCATAATTACGAAGATGCCGAGCTGCTCTATCTGCCTGGAGGCATGCCTGGAGCAACAAACCTCGACAGCCATGAGGGCCTGCGCGGACTGATACTCCAGCATCATGCCGACGGCAAGCCGCTCGCAGCCATCTGCGCCGCCCCACTCGTCTATGGCAACCTGGGACTGCTGGAAGGTGTCAAAGCCACTTGCTATCCTGGTTTTGAGGACTATCTCACCGGTGCCGACACCTGTGGTGACCTCGTGGTTTGCGACGGACAGTTCTTCTTGGGCAAAGGTCCTGGAGCCGTATTGAAACTGAGTTATGAGATTGTGGCACGCCTGTGCGGAGAGGACATCGCCCGTCAGATTTGTGAGGGAATGCTTTATCCCGACGCCATCAAGGCTGGTGTGTGAAAACACCTGCTGTCATTCGATTGAACGACTGTCATTCCAAACTTGAGAGGAGGAATCCGTGGGAAGAAAGAAGAAAACATACAAATGGTACAGCAAGCAGAAGCTCAATGAGGTGATCTTCGGCTTCGACACTCCTGCAGGGAAAGCATACGATGTCATCCTGCTGGTGGTGATATTCATCAGTGTGGCGGTTGCCATTTGGGAGAGCACTCCCCGTCCGAGTGCGACGACCAAGACGGTGCTGACCATCGTGGAATATGCGGTGACCATCCTGTTTACGATAGAATATGCGGTCCGGATTTATTGCTCTCCCAAACCCAAGCAATATATTTTCAGTTTTTTCGGAATCGTGGATTTGCTGTCCACCCTTCCACTCTACCTCACGTTTATCCTCCCTGGAGCACATCACCTGGTGCTGATCCGTGCGTTCAGGCTGATTCGTGTGTTCCGCATTTTCAGGCTGTTCACCTATATCAACGAGGGCATCATCTTCGTACAGTCGCTTCGCAAGAGCCTGGCCAAGATTCTGGTTTATCTGCTATTCGTCCTGATTCTGGTGACCATCATCGGAACGATAGAATATGTGATTGAGAACGGCGAGCCTGGCAGCGGATTCACCGACCTTCCTTCGAGCATCTACTGGGCCATCGTGACGATGACCACGGTAGGCTATGGCGACATCACCCCTGTGACGACAGTTGGCAGGATGCTCTCCGCCCTGGTGATGGTGCTGGGCTACACCATCATCGCCGTGCCTACAGGCATTGTTTCGGCCACCTATATTGACGAGACCCGCAAGCGGGTGAAGAAAGGAGAGTGCCCACGTTGTCACGGTAAGGTTCAGGAAGGCTATAAATATTGCCCCCACTGTGCTGAGAAACTTTAACCCACAGCAGTCATCAGAGCGACACAGCAGCAAAAATGAAATCCGGAAGGCCGATGGCTTTCCGGATTTCATTTTTTCGTTGTTTCTCTACTGAGAGAAGAGAATCAGAGGTTGTCCTTTTCCTTTTCTTTGAAGTACTTGTAGGTAGCCACCTTGAGCTCAGCGCATGCATCCTCGTCGCACACGATCATGGCGTGGCGGTGGAGCTGAATGGCGCTGATGGTCCACACATGACTGATAGGCTGCTCGATGGCATGCTTGAGGGCACGCGCCTTATTGTGGCCACTGCAGAGAATCAGCACTTCCTGTGCGTCAAGCACGGTTCCCACACCGACTGTGAGCGCCTGCTTCGGCACCTTGTCGAAGTCGTTGTCGAAGAAACGCTTGTTGGCATGGATAGTGTCGGTGGCCAAGGTCTTGATCCTGGTTTTTGAACCAAGGGAAGAAAACGGCTCGTTGAAAGCAATATGTCCGTCAGGACCGATACCTCCCATGAAGAGGTCGATACCTCCAGCAGCCTCAATGGCTTTCTCATAGTCATCGCATTCTTTCACCAGATCCTTGGCGTTACCGTTGAGGATATGCACATTTTCCGGCTGGATGTCAATATGATTGAAAAAGTTGTTCCACATAAAGCTGTGGTAGCTCTCGGGATGGCTTTCGGGCAACCCCACATACTCATCCATATTGAAAGTGACAACATTCTTAAAGCTGACTTTTCCCGCTTTATTCATTTTGATCAGGTGCTCATAGAGGCCGAGTGGTGAGCTTCCTGTGGGGCATCCCAGCACGAAAGGCTTCTCCTTCGTAGGCTCCGCATCATTGATTCTCTTTGCGACATACTCAGCAGCCCAAACGGACATTTTCTGGTAGTCGGGTTCAATTACAACTCGCATAATTTTGTAAAGGGTTAATAAAATAACAATTTTTCCGATTGCAAAATTAGGAAAAAATATTGAAAAACAATGCAATCGGTCAAAATATTCCGCATCACAGATTTCATTTTTTTTGTCCAGACAAAAATCATGTTTATTTTCTTCCTTCATAAATAAAAAATGTGTAATTTTGTATAATCAAAAGAATCAGAGGTTTCCACCCTCATCAGGATGGGAGCATCACTCACATAACCTTTCATCATCATGCTACCCGACATCAAAGAATACCTTGTGGTTGGCCGTTCGGACGCCACCACGCGCACTGGCTCCCCCTTCTGCAAACTGAAGCTGAAGAATCTTGACGAAGAGTTGACGTTGGCGGTGTGGGACGTGGCTCCCACCGATGACCCCCGTTTTGGTCAGTTGGTCAGTTTCAGCTTTATCCAGGACAATGGTGGAAACAAGTCTGCCCGCAAGCTCGACATGCACGTAGGTGCTTTTCCTCAAGAGGGGCATCCGTTCTACGACCTTCTGCCACGCCCTGTGAAGAGGGAGGAATGGGATGCCACAATTTCCAAGCTGGTGAGCTACTGCCATGACGAGCGGCTCACTTCCCTGATAAAGGAGTATGCAGATACGCTCTATAAGCCATATTCTGTGAAACCAGCCGCCACAAACATCCACCATGCCTTCCAAGGTGGCCTGCTCAACCACACTCATCAGATGCTGCACATGCTGGCTGGTCTGTATCCGTGCCTGCCCTACCCGATAAAGATTGAGCGTTGCATTCTCGGCATCCTTTTCCACGACTACGGTAAGGTGTATGAATACGACCGCGACGGCAACCCTCAGCCGATGAAATATCTTTTGGGGCACATCTATATCTCCGCCAACCGTCTGCAGAAAACATTGGAAGAGAAAGGAATTGACAACGACGAAATCAACATGATTGTGCATGTGGTGCTCTCCCACCACGGTGAGTTGGAATACGGCTCCCCAGTGAAGCCTTGCACTCAGGAGGCGGTGATCGTGAACTTGCTGGACAATCTCTCTGCCAAGACCGACACGATTGAGAACACTGGCGACGGCGAGAAAAGCTTTGCTCTCGGCACCAACGTGGTGAAAGGCTGAGGAACCATTAGAGTTGTAAGAAAAAACGTAATCATTAGAACCACCCTCATAAGTTTTGACTGGCAAGGGTGTTTGCCAACTGCTTGAAATGGAATTAAACTGCCAATCACAGCAGAACCGTCAGATATGCAAATCAGGAAAAGAAGGAAATGAAAGCACTCCGTAAATTTTCCCACTTTTCTTGTGTGTTCGCAAAAAAAACACTAACTTTGCAGACGCATCTGCGCTTGTGGCGGAATTGGCAGACGCGCTAGACTTAGGATCTAGTTCCTTCCGGAGTGCAGGTTCGATTCCTGTCAGGCGCACAAAATAAAAACGCAAGCTACTGGTATTTGTGGCTTGCGTTTTTTTGTTTGAACAAAATACAAATTGTTTATCTTTTACGATGAACGACCACTTCCGTTCTTCCTTGCATCTTTTCCTCGTCCAGAATGATTTCTCCCCATCCTGTTTCATAGCCATCGGCCTCAACTTTCACCATGTAGCGCTGACGAACAGGAAGCCATGAAATGTGACAGAAGACTCCTCCATTATTGATTATGGGTTTGGTTCTCTGCGGCTTTCTCTCTATGATGGTGATTCTGTCTGGTTCGTAGAACGTCTGTTGGATGTCTTTTATGGTTTTATCGGTTTCGTCATCAATGACATATACACCTAAAACTACCTCCTCCTTCCTATTTTCTTTTGCTTGAGCCCAGGCTGTTCTTCCCCAAGGCCAGACACAGAGTCCTGGTTCCTCGCTGGTCGCACGTGTGAGATAGGTGATGCCTGCTTCATGAGTGACTCCTATCAGTTCCGACAGTCCATTGGGAGCTGTCCGGCAGGCATATACATAATGACAAGTGTCATTCAATTCTTGTATTGGATTGGTCAGACTGCCATAGGTGGAGCCTTCCTCTCGTCCAACAACTGGAAGTGAGAAACTCAGTAAATTGTATGCGAATCGGTCAGAGTCATTAAGCTGTATGAGTTCCTGTTTGGTGCGGGCGAGTCTAGATGGGGTAGGGTCCGTAATGAAGAATTTGTACTGCTCTTCTATGTCCTCCTCATCATAATCATAAAGAGTCCATTTCATCTGTACGCCTCTGTCATCCTTTATACTCATGTCGTAGAATTCCCGTCGTAATGTTTTCCATCCTGTCAGTTCTTCGTCTAAAACGGGCGGATTATTATTCGTGTTGGCGGAACCTGTCGGTAGGGATATCACCTTGTTCTTGCATAGTTTCAGCTGAATCGTACGGCGGTTATACTTGACCAATACGAAGGCAGTGCTGTCGTTGTCCTCAGGCTTCAGTTTCATGATTATACGGCCACGCAAGTCTTGTCCGTCATCAATACGTTCTGTGTAAGTCTGAAGGCTGTTCAAAGCCGACAGACTGTCTGCGATATGTGACGTGACTTGCCGTAAGATGTCGTCGCTGCCTCTTACAGCTGCCGAAAGTTCAGATGTCTGATTGTGATAGGTGAATGAGCCTCCATAGTAGTGCATGATGTAGGGGATAAGGCTGTCAATACAAGCTTGATAGCTACTTGTGAACCAGCTGTTTGACTCTGCAATAATTCGGTCCACTCGAGGTGTGTTTTGGGCGATGCTTACAGTCCAGGCTGTTAGGCAAAGGACTGTTATTGAAATCATTTTTTTCATGTTATGGTATATTTGTGGATTCTTCTGATAATAATTGTTCTTCAAGATTGTCAATACAGGCGATAATATCTGCCATCTCTTCGCTAATATTCACATCTGTTGTTTCTATGTCTGCAACCTGCCCTGCTTCTTCCACGTGTTGTTGTTCCATTATGTCAGATGAAATAGCCAGGAGTGGCGGTTGGACTGCAGATAGTGTTTCCTCTGCTTTGTTTATCGTAGTCTTGCTTGGAGTCGTCGTTTGCGGCTGATTTGCTTTGCTTATGCCAACACATGGCTTTGTTGTCTTTTTATCTCTGAATTTTTGAGGGTTGGTTTGCGAAACTTGTAGCGTCACAATCGGCTGTTCTTCTTCTCTCTTGTCTTCTTGTTTATTGGTTTGTTTGACCGGATTTTTTATTATTGTTGCAACTGGCTTTTTAGGCTCCTCATCATTGTTGAATAGGAAGATTCCTATTATGAGCAGGATACTGGCGGCAATACCGGCTATTAACCATCTGATACTGTTTGCCTTCCATTTTTTGTTAACAGCTTTTTGATGTGTTACAATCCAGCTGTTATGGGGATTGTCTTGTTTTGTGGTTATTTCATCCTCATCGTTGATGTCAACTAATCCGTTATCAAATAGTGCGAACATCTTCTGATATTCCTTCCACTCAGCATCAGCCTCGTGGCTACGGAAGTAATGAGCCAGTAATCGCTCTTCGTCCAGGCTACTTTCCCCGGACATGAACTTGTCGAGGATACGGGATATTTTTTGTTTGTCGTAAAGTGCTTTCATTGTTGGTTCCTCTTTTTAAGTTTGTTCATCAGTTCGTTTCTTGCCCGGGAGAGCAATGTTGATACGGATGTCTTCTTGATACCCAGAATATCAGCTATCTCATCCAGACTGCGGTGCTCCAGCTGTCGCATCGTAAGCACTGTTTGCGTGGTTGAAGGCAGACTTTCTATCATCTCGTTCAACCATTGTTCCAGTTCTGAGTATTCGAGTTTGTCATACAAAGAGTCTTCATCCACAACGACACTGGTGTCAACTGATTCTGTATGAACAAGGCTTGTCCGCCATTTGTCTATGCATATATGCTTTGTCGTAATCATGGCACATGCTTTCAGATGAGATACATCGTTTAATGTCTCATGCATACACCACAATTTTATCATTACATCTTGGGCGATGTCTTCCGCATCATCCTGTGCATATCCGAACTGCAGGGCGGCTGATACTGATTGGACCCGTATGTCGCGAGCCGTATATGTGAACTCTTCTTGTGTCATTTCAATTATATAACGAAAACACATTTCAAAATTAAACAAGAAAAGTAATCTTTTTTTTCAGACGCATTTTATTGTAACCTTATCTGAAATCCTAAATCGCTGAAATATAACTTTCAATGGTATATAAATTCTGGTGAATTTGAAAACTCTGCAATTATTTTTTTTGACTGATTTTAACTGTTTTCCATAACCATACATTTTTACTATTTCAGATTTTTATTGTAATTCACTCATATAATCATCGAAAGCCAACATCATCATTTTGATAATATTTACCTTTTAACAAAATTGAAAAGAAAATATTTCTTCACTAGTGTTTATTCAAATAATATTAAAAATCTAACGGAATCAATATTAAATATTAATTTATTCCCTAATTATTTGCACAATCGAATATATTTACATAATTTTGCAAAAGTTTCGGTGTAAATAAATGTTAATAATAATGATGATATGACTATATCTCAGATAGTTGAACAGAAGATTAAACGCACAAAAGAAAAGTCGTTGATTTTTGCGTCTGACTTCCCGCAATATGACCAAAACTACATTGGCGACCTCCTCTCTCTATATGTAAGGGAAGGCAAACTTATCCGTCTTGCCAATGGTGTCTATCTAAAGACGACTATGACCCAGTTTGGACCCGTATTCCCCAGTCCAACAGAGATAGCAGAGGCAATAGCAAGACGTGACCATGCACAAGTGCTGATGTCCGGATTAGCAGCTGAAAACTATTTTGGTCTTTCTACTCAGGTTCCTATGAAAACCGTTTTTCTGACAAATGGTTCTGCCCGGAAACTGACAGTTGGAAGCACCATTATAGAATTCAAGCGTGGGGTTCCCAAGAACTTTGCATTTAAGGATAAGACCATGGCCACCCTTTGTTTGGCTTTGAAAAGCATTGGCAATGGTCATGTGACAGACGAGCAAAAGAGCGTGTTAAAGAACTTTCTGAACAGCTATATCCGAGAGCATGACATCAAAAGCGATCTGAAACTCATGCCGCAGTGGATTCAGAAGATGTTGAACGAAATAATCAACAAAGAATCATGACGAACTGGAGAGAACTCACAAAAGACGAACAGATGGCCGCCTTGCAGAATGTGGCTGGAACGAAGCATATACCCCCACAGGCCGTCGAAAAAGATCTGTGGGTAACAACAATCTTACAAATCGTTTTTTTCGCTGCCCTTTGCTGACAGTATGGTTTTCAAGGGTGGCACATCTTTGAGCAAGGTTTTCGGCAAAATCGAGCGCTTTTCTGAAGACATCGACATTGCTATCGACCGTACTTTTTTGTTTGGAGGGAGATTTAACCAAGAAGCAACTGAAGAAGTTGAGGAAACAATCCTCTATATTCGTCCGAGACACTTTTCTCTGCGCATTGAAAGAAGCATTCCTACGGCATGGACTTACGGAATTATCAGTCTTTGCCGAGCATGATGGAGAAGGTGATGCAACATACCCAGAGCCACGTAAAATCTTCATTGAATATCCAAGTCTTTTCCGTGATACTCTCGGCTACATAAAGCCCCGAGTCATGTTGGAGATAGGCGCACGATCACTTATAGAGCCAACGACTTCGGTACAGGTTAAAAGTCTTATTGAAACGACATTCCCCAATGTTTGCACGGCCTCTGTCAATCCGTTCATCTCTACAGCTGTCATCGAAAAGACTTTCTTGGAAAAAGTGTTCTTGTTGCATGAACTCTTTACTACTAATGCAGGCTGGCTTGCAAACAGAAAGTCCAGACATCTGTATGACTTAGAGAAGATGATGGATGAGCCATTCGCAGGACCTGCCATCCACAATGATGAACTTTGGGAGTCAATCTTGACTTCGTCAATGCGTCACCCTTGCAGATTGGCTTTGTCACTGCGATAACC
>R25__coassemble_814_pt1 | contig 17221 bp, 15 predicted proteins | sample R25__metabat2_high_PE_055 | metagenome-assembled genome bin R25
CTCAGTGGTCCACCACACGTTGTTGTGGCTCTCGTCGTTGTCAACGATGTACTTGTCCTTAGGAGAGCGGCCTGTGAAGATGCCGGTCATCACGTTTACTGCGCCAAGCTCTGTCTCCTGGCCCTTCTCGTAACCCTCGAGAGTGGTGTCCATCTCAGCCTTGTAGAGCTCCTCATAGGAAGGGTTGTGTGCAATCACGGTAGAACCTGTGATGCCATACTTAGTCAAATCTAAATTTGCCATTTTATACTATAGATTAATAATATTGAGTCATTTCACTCCGTTTGATTGGTTCGCCCAATCCATGCTAAGCCGTCTTTATACTTCTTTCTGCTTCAAGCAAAATGCTGTGAATCCTAAAATATATCTTTCAGCCAGTCATTCAATCGTAAAAAAAATGCCGTCCTGTTTTTGCTTTTGGACCTTGCGCTATTTTACCTTGCAAAGATAACACATTTTTTTTGTTTGAGCATCAAGTTTCTTCTTTTTTCATAAAAAAAATTGAAATTATGATGAAATTTCCCTAAAAATGTATAAGGTTATGACCGCTTTGCAAAATCAGTATTGCAAAATGTAACCATAATGTAATAATCTTTTTCTCACAGCAGGCAGAAATTCTTTATCCAGCAAGCATGGAAATCCGATTTTTTTATTTACTTTTGCATAACTAATGCTTAATCTGTTAACTGCAGCAAATCGACGATATGAAAAAGAAAATAGTATTCATCACAGGCGCAGGCATATCTGCTGAGAGCGGTATCAGCACTTTCCGCGACAGCGACGGTCTGTGGGAAAAATATCCTGTACAGGTGGTGGCGAGCATAGAAGGCTATCATCGTGACCCGGAGCTGGTAATCAATTTCTATAATGAGCGTAGAAAGCAGTTGCTCGACTGCAAGCCTAACGGTGCCCATCGGCTGGTGGCTGAACTGGAGAAGATGTATGACGTGACGGTGGTGACTCAGAATGTGGACAACTTGCATGAAAAAGCGGGAAGCACCAACATCATCCACTTGCATGGTGAGCTGATGAAGGCTACCTCAAGCCGCAATCCTAACGACCCTCGGTGCATCGTGACCCTCGATGAGGACCATCTGGAGATTAAGATGGGCGACAAGGCGAAGGACGGCTCACAGCTCCGTCCGTTCATCGTGTGGTTTGGTGAGGCGGTTCCGATGATTGAGCCTGCAGCCCGTGAGGTGATGGAGGCAGATATCCTTGTGATTGTGGGGACTTCGCTCAACGTTTATCCTGCAGCAGGACTTGTGAACTATGCAAAACCTGATGCCAGGCTTTTCCTCATCGACCCGAAGCCAGTGCAGGCACCAACATTGATGGATATCCACTACATTCAGAAAGGTGCGTCGGAAGGGATGAAAGAATTGGTGGAACTGCTTAAAGAACAAGAATAAAAATGTCAAAAGCCACTCGATTCAACCGTCAGATGCTTGCCGGAACCGGCATCTTCGCCATCATTCTGCTGGCGTGCGTGTTCGGTATGCTCTATTATTCGTTCCAGAACCATGAGGACACGCGTCCCGTTTCCAATCTCTACAGCATTCAGTTTGCCAAAGGATTCTCTGATTCCGTGAAGGTGGTGGTGAACGACTCTGTCCTCTTCTGCGGCAAGGCCAGCGACAGCCTGCTGATTGCGGCTGACGGCGACCCCCGCCAGAACATGATTTCTGTGAGCGACATCACGAGCGGCGAGACCTTCAACAAAGACCTTCCTGTGGAACCCACGGTGGTGAGGGTGGGCAACGAAGGAGGACTTAATGTGGAAACCTCACGCATGATGTCACCGATTCATTGAAAAGAACCTTCATTAAAAGTAATTTACGAGTAAAGCATGCACATCGCTATTGCCGGAAATATAGGAAGCGGAAAGTCCACACTCACGCGGATGCTTGCCCACCATTACGGTTGGGAAGCACGGTTTGAGGCAGTGGACCACAATCCCTATCTGGAGGACTACTATGGCGATATCCACCGTTGGTCGTTCAACATGGAGGTGTATTTCCTGAAGGAGCGGTTTCGCGACCTGCTTGCCATAGCAGGTTCCGACCATACTATCGTACAGGACCGCACCATTTATGAGGGCGTCTATGTGTTTGTGGCCAACAACCGCGACATGGGACATCTGTCGGAACGAGATTACCATACATATATGGACCTGTTCGACAACATGATGGAAGTGGTGCGAGAGCCCGACCTCATGATTTACCTCCGTGCATCAGTGCCGCATTTGGTGTCCAACATCCAGAAAAGGGGGCGTGGATATGAGCAGACCATCAGTCTGGAATATTTGCAGAACCTGAACCGCCGTTACGAGGAATTCATCTATCAGAAATACAAGGGCCGCGTGATGACGATTGAGAAAGATGGTATCGACTTTTTGAACGAACCCAAAGATTTCTCTGCCATCGTTGACCGCATTGATGCTACGCTCTTCGGACTTTTCCCTCCGGAATCCGACTGAATTCAGACACAAAGGGACGGATCCCTTTCGCAAGAAGTAAAACTAAACACATACACAATATGCATATCGCCATCGCAGGAAACATAGGAAGTGGAAAGACCACACTCACGCGGATGCTGGCTCATCATTACGGCTGGACTCCCCGTTTCGAACCCGTTGACAAAAACCCTTATCTCGCAGATTTCTATGCTGACATGGCCCGATGGTCGTTCAATCTGCAAATCTATTTCCTCAACAAACGTTTCAAGGAAGTAGTGGAAATATCACGCTCCAAAGAGGTGGTGATTCAGGACCGCACCATCTTTGAGGATGCCCGCATCTTTGCGCCCAATCTCCATGCTCAGGGCATGATGAGCGACCGAGACTTCGACAATTACTGTGACTTGTTTGACTTGATGATGTCGCTTGTCAACCTTCCCGACCTGATGATTTACATCCGTTCAAGTATTCCGACGTTGGTGTCGCAGATCCAGAAGCGTGGGCGCGAGTATGAACAGACCATGCGGCTGGACTATCTGAAGGGGTTGGAGGACCGCTATGAGAGCTGGATTTCCACCTATAAAGGTCCGCTCATCATCATCGACGGCGACCACTGTAAATTCGGTGAGAATCCAGAGGATTTCAAGCATGTGGTGGACCTTATCGACGCCAAGCTTTTCGGTCTGTTCCCTGTGGAATGAGCGGTGGCGGTACCCTTTGGGGTGAGGGAGTTGACCCCTTTTTGCCGTGGGATAAAGTGTCTTAATGAAAAGCAATAGTTTAACTAAACAATACTAACTAACAACCCTAAAAAAAAGTAGAGAATTATGAAAAACCTGAGAATGTACATCAACGGCAAGTTTTGTGAGAGCCGTAGCGGTAAATGGATTGACGTGCTCAATCCTTCAACAGAAGAAGTGATATCCCGTCAGCCGGAAGGCACGATAGAGGATGTGAACGAAGCGCTCGACGCGGCGAAGGCAGCGCAAAAGTCATGGGCAAAAGTGCCGATTATTGAGCGTGCCGCTTATCTCCGCAAGCTTGCTGACGGCATCCGGGCCCGCAGAGAGGAGTTCATCGACATCATCATGCGTGAGCAGGGAAAGACCCTCACTTGGGCTACCGTAGAGGTTGATGTCACCGCTGAGTATTTTGACTATATGGCTTCATTCGCCCGCCATATCGAGGGTGAGATCATCCCGAGCGACCGCCCGAATGAGACCATTCTGCTGACGAAGAAACCAATCGGCGTGGTGGCAGGAATCCTCCCTTGGAACTTCCCATTCTTCCTGATTGCCCGTAAGGCTGGAGCGGCGCTGATTGCAGGCTGCACGATTGTGATCAAGCCTTCACAGTTGACTCCAGAGAACTGTACTACGTTTGCGGAAGTTGTGGACCAGAGCGGTCTGCCTGCAGGCGTGATCAATATCGTGACTGGTAAGGGCAGTGTCATCGGCAACGAGATGGCAGGTTCTCCTAAGATTGACATCGTGAGCGTGACTGGTTCCGTTTCAGCCGGTGAGAGCATTATGGCCGCCGCTTCGAAAAACATCACGAAAGTGTCGCTTGAGTTGGGTGGAAAAGCCCCTGCGATTGTGTGCAAGGATGCCGACCTGGAGAAGGCTGCGCAATGGATTGTGGACAGCCGCATCGGTAATAATGGTCAGATATGCAACAACGCAGAGCGTGTCTATGTTCAAAAGGAGGTGAAGGCTGCATTCACCAAAATCCTTGTTGAGAAGATGAAAGCGGTGAAGGTGGGTGATCCGTGTCAGGACCACAGTGTGGATATGGGACCGCTTGTTGAGGCTCGTGCCTTGGAGAGCGTCACTGCCAAGGTGGCACATGCCATCGAGCAGGGTGCGGAATTGCTGTGCGGCGGTCACCGCGTGGGCGACAAGGGTTATTTCTATGCTGCCACCGTTCTCGACAACTGTCGTCAGGACATGGATATCATCCATGAGGAGACTTTCGGCCCGGTGATCCCGCTTGTGGAGTTCGACACCGTGGACCAGGCCATCGCCTATGCCAACGACTGTGAGTATGGACTGGCCTCGTCTGTGTTCACCAACGACATCAACATTGCCACGAAGGTGGCGCGTGAATTGGAGTTTGGCGAGACCTACATCAACCGTGAGCATTTCGAGGCGATGCAGGGATTCCATGCTGGAGTGAAAAAATCTGGTATCGGCGGTGCTGACGGAAAACATGGTATTGAGGAGTATCTCGTCACCCATGTCACCTACCTCGACACTTACGACGATTGAATAATAAATCCTACTGACCGATTTGGGTCGGAGTAGAGGGCTGTTTTGAAACAGATTGTCAGAAACACCCAACATTTAGAAAGGCTATATGAAGATAGGATTATTCGTACCTTGTTATGTCGATGCACTCTACCCAGAGGTGGGTGTATCGACATATAAGTTGCTCCGTTCGCTCGGATTGGACGTGGATTATCCGGAGAAGCAGACCTGCTGCGGTCAACCCATGGGCAATGCCGGGTTTGAACGGATGTCGGTTCCTTTGGCAGAGAAATACGACGACCTTTTCCGAAGTTTCGACTATGTTGTGGCGCCATCGGCCAGCTGTGCCGCCTACGTGCGGCTCTTTCATCCCGCTCAGCTGAAGGGGAAGATGCCAGACCACGACTGCCTGGCGAGTCGGAAGACCATGGACGTGGTGGAATTTCTCCACGACGTGCTCAAAGTGGAGAGCCTCCCCGCTGAGTTCCCTTTCAAGGTGAGTGTCCACAACTCCTGCCATGGTGTGCGTGAGTTGGGATTGTCCTCCCCGTCAGAGCGGAACGTTCCAAAGTTCAACAAGATCATCGACCTGCTGAAGCTCGTGAAGGGCATCACGGTGGTGGAGCCGGAGCGCCCGGATGAGTGCTGTGGTTTCGGTGGCATGTTTTCCGTGGAGGAGAAGGCCGTGTCCATGCGTATGGGTGCTGACAAGGTGCGCCGCCATTTGGCCACCGGTGCAGATTATATCACTGGCCCCGACTCGTCGTGCCTGATGCACATGCAGGGCGTGGCAGAGAAACTCGGGCTGCCAGCCAAGTTTATTCATGTAGTTCAAATTTTAGCTGCCGGATTATGAGTACACGACATTCAAAGGCTGCAGAGGCCTATCTGAAAGACGATGAGGTGGTGGATCGTCACGACCGCACTTTCTTCGGCGTGCGCGAGAAGCGCGACCGAATGGCGCACGACCTGCCGGAATGGGAGGATCTGCGCGATGCAGCCGACCGCATCAAGCGTCACACCGTCACCCATCTTGCCGATTATCTTGAGCAGTTCGAGATGAATGCAACCCGCAACGGCGTGAAAGTCCACTGGGCTGCCGATGCTGATGAATACAACCGGATTGTCATCAGTATTCTGGATGACCATCATGTGGAAAAGGTGGTGAAGAGCAAAAGCATGCTCACCGAGGAGTGTCACCTCAACCAAAGTCTTGAGGAACATGGCATAGAGGTGGTGGAGACCGACTTGGGCGAGCGGATACTGCAGATGATGCACTTGGCTCCGAGCCATATCGTGATGCCGGCGCTCCATGTCCACCGTGAACAGATTGGAGATTGCTTCCGTGAGCAGATTCCCGGTACGAAGGTCGATAACGACCCCACTTATCTCACACAGGTGGCACGTGAGCACTTGAGGCAGCAGTTCATGGAGGCGGGTGCGGGAATGACCGGCGCCAACTTCGGCATCGCATCCACGGGTGACGTGGTGGTGTGTACCAATGAGGGAAATGCCGATATGAGCACTTCGATTCCCAAACTCCACATTGTTTCGATGGGCATAGAGAAACTGATTCCCGACTATCAATCCATGGCAGTGTTCCAGCGGTTGCTGGCACGCTGCGGCACAGGTCAGGAAACAACGGTCTATACCAGCCATTTCCGAGGTCCACGTCCTGGTGGGGAAATGCATATCGTGCTTGTCGATAACGGTCGCAGCAGCATATTGGGAAATCCTGAGCACTGGCAGACCTTGAAATGCATGAGGTGCGGTGCCTGCATGAACACCTGCCCGGTCTATCGACGGTCCGCTGGCTACAGCTACACCTATTTCATTCCGGGACCTATCGGGGTGAATCTGGGCATGCTTCGCGACCGCTCGCGCTATTATGACAATGTGTCGGCATGCTCGCTCTGCTGTTCCTGCGACAACGTGTGCCCGGTGAAGGTGGATTTATCTACTCAGATTTATCGTTGGCGGCAAGGTCTCGACTCCGATGGCCATGCCGACAGCATGAAGAAATTCATGTCGAAGGGAATGAAGTTCCTGTTCACCCATCCTTCGCTCTACACTGGTACGCTGAAGATGGCGCGCGCGATGAACTGGATGCCCCACTGGCTCACCAATTGCAAGATGAATCCGTGGGCATACGGACATGAGATGATGAAATTTCCGAAGCAGTCGTTCCATGTGCAGTGGAAGAAACTGAAGAAAGATGACAGCGGAACGTTGAATGAAAAATGATTCAAACGCTATGAATGAAGAACCAACAAGAGAGAAGGTGCTTGGAACCTTGAGGCAGAACACCCGTGAAACCTTCGAAATGCCCGATTTGGATTTTCTGAATCCTATCCGCTATGCGGATCCTGTGGAGCAGTTCAAGCAGAAAGCCACGACAACAGCTGGTGCGAGGCTTATGGAGCTGAAAGCCGGTGACGACTTGAATGAGGCGGTGCGCAAAGCCTATCCTGAGGCGGGCGTGATTGCCAGCAATGTGAAAGGGGTGGAGGCTCAGCTGAATCCCGACACCGTGAGCCGGGCCCAGGAACTGGAAGTGGCTGACGTCGGTGTGGTGGAAGGACACATTGGTGTGGCAGAGAATGCCTGCGTGTGGATTCCGCAGACCATGAAGGAACGTGCTGTCTGCTTCGCCTCTGAATATCTGGTGATTATCCTCCGCCGCAGCGCCATCGTCAACAATATGCATGAGGCATACCGTCGGATTGAACAGTCGGACGAGTTTTTCCGCGACTATCCGTTCGGAACGTTCATCAGCGGGCCGAGCAAGACCGCCGACATTGAGTCGGCACTGGTTTATGGTGCCCAGGCAGCCCGTGGCGTTACAATCCTCCTGATAGACGACTGAACTCTTTTGAAACGTAGCCGTCAGGCAGGATATGACTTGAGGCGAACAGAAGTTTGCAGACAAAAAGAGCGGGGTGACCGGTTGGTCACCCCGCTTTTTCGTTGGATTGCCGCTGAAGATCAGTCGGCCAGTTTTGCCTTGATGAACTCGCGGTTCAGGCGGGCGATGTTGGCGATGGTCTCGCATTTTGGACAAACAGCCTCGCAGGCGCGTGTGTTTGTGCAGTTTCCGAATCCCAGCTCGTCCATCTTTGCCACCATGGCCTTGGCGCGCTTGGCAGCCTCTGGCTTACCTTGTGGCAGGAGAGCCAACTGGCTCACCTTAGAGCTGACGAAGAGCATGGCAGAGCCATTCTTACATGCAGCCACACAGGCGCCGCATCCGATGCAAGAAGCGCAGTCCATGGCTTCATCGGCATCCTGCTTAGGAATCAGGATGGCGTTGGCGTCCTGAGGAGCACCTGTACGTACGCTCACATAACCACCAGCTTGCATGATCTTGTCGAACGCAGTGCGGTCCACCATGCAGTCCTTAATCACTGGGAATCCGGCTGAGCGCCATGGTTCGATGGTGATGGTGTCGCCATTGTTGAACTTACGCATGTAGAGCTGGCAAGTGGTGGCGCCACGCTCGCTCTTTCCGTGTGGAGTTCCGTTGATATACAGTGAGCACATACCGCAGATTCCCTCGCGGCAGTCGTGGTCAAACACGAACGGCTCCTTTCCTTCCTCAATCAGTTGCTCGTTCAGGATGTCGAGCATCTCCAAGAATGAAGTATCACCAGGGATATCCTTCATTACCTTTGTCTCAAAATGGCCCTTGTCCTTCGGACCGTTCTGCTTCCAGTATTTTACTGTGAATGATGTTAATACCTTTTCTGCCATGGTGATTAGTTTTTGTAGTTACGTGTTTGTACCTTGATTGCTTCGTATTCAAGCGGCTCTTTGATGAGTGTAGGAGCTTTCTCGTCGCTGCCCTGATATTCCCAGCAGCCCACGTAGAAGAAGTTCTTGTCATCGCGCTTGGCCTCGCCTTCCTCTGTCTGGTGTTCCTCGCGGAAATGACCTCCGCAGGACTCCTCGCGTGAGAGGGCGTCGTAAGCGATGAGCTTACCCATGGTGATGAAGTCGTCGAGATGGATGGCTTTGTCGAGCTCGATGTTCAGACCTTCACGCTCTCCAGGAATAAAGAGGTTGGTGTCGAATTCCTTACGCAACTCGTCAATCAGCTTGATTCCCTTTTCCAGACCTTCCTTCGTGCGGCCCATTCCGATGTATTCCCAGCAGATGTGACCCAGTTCCTTGTGGATGGAGTCCACACTGCGCTTACCCTTGATGTTCAGCAGTTTCTGGATGCGTGCCTCAGTGGCTTTCTCCACTTCTGCAAACTCAGGGGCATCAGTTGAGATATGTGGCCAGATGGACTGGTCGGCCAGATAGTTCTGGATGGTGTATGGCAGCACGAAATAACCGTCAGCCAGACCCTGCATGAGGGCAGATGCACCCAGACGGTTGGCGCCATGGTCAGAGAAGTTGCACTCACCGATGGCGAAGAGGCCAGGGATGGAAGTCTGCAGCTCGTAGTCCACCCAGATACCTCCCATAGTGTAGTGGATGGCAGGGAAGATCATCATTGGGTTGTAGTAGTCCATTCCGTTCACGGTCTTGCGCTTCTCTCCTGGGTTCACGTCAGTGATTTCCTCATACATGTCGAAGAGGTTGCCGTAGCGCTGGCGGATCACGTCGATGCCCAGTCGCTGGATGCTCTCTGAGAAGTCGAGGAACACGGCGAGACCTGTGTTGTTCACGCCGAAGCCCTTGTCGCAACGCTCTTTGGCTGCGCGGCTTGCCACGTCACGAGGCACGAGGTTACCGAATGCCGGATAGCGGCGCTCGAGGTAGTAGTCGCGGTCTTCCTCTGGAATCTCATATCCCTGCTTGGTACCTGCTTGCAGTGCCTTGGCATCTTCCAGCTTCTTTGGTACCCAGATACGTCCGTCGTTTCGGAGAGATTCCGACATCAGTGTGAGCTTCGACTGCTTGTCGCCGTGTACAGGAATACAGGTTGGGTGGATCTGCACGTAGCAAGGGTTGGCGAAATAAGCGCCCTTACGGTAGCACGACATTGCGGCAGTCACGTTGCAGCCCATGGCGTTGGTGGAGAGGAAGTAGGTGTTGCCATATCCACCGGTGGCGATCACCACTGCGTTGGCAGAGAATCGCTCGAGCTTTCCGGTGATGAGGTTCTTGGCGATGATACCGCGGGCACGTCCGTCGATAATCACCACGTCAAGCATCTCATAGCGGGTGTAGAGCTTCACTTTTCCTGCGTTCACCTGTGCGGAGAGAGCGGAATAGGCACCGAGCAGGAGCTGCTGACCAGTCTGTCCTTTAGCATAGAACGTACGGCTCACCTGAGCACCACCGAAAGAACGGTTGGCCAGTGTTCCGCCATATTCGCGTGCGAACGGAACGCCCTGTGCCACGCATTGGTCGATGATGCTGTTGCTCACCTCTGCCAGACGGTAAACGTTGGCTTCGCGTGCGCGGTAGTCACCACCCTTCACAGTGTCGTAGAAGAGACGGTAAACGGAGTCACCGTCGTTTTGGTAGTTCTTGGCGGCGTTGATACCACCCTGAGCTGCGATGGAGTGTGCACGGCGTGGAGAGTCCTGAATGCAGAAGTTCAGCACGTTGAATCCCATCTCACCGAGGGATGCGGCTGCGGAAGCTCCGGCGAGGCCGGTGCCCACCACAATCACGTCCAGCTTCAGCTTATTCTTAGGATTGACCAAGCGCTGATGAGCCTTGTAGTTGGTCCATTTCTCAGCCACTGGTCCTTCTGGTATTCTTGAATTTATTGTTGTCATAGTCTGATTGCTTTTAAAGTTTGTTCACAATAGCGTCAATTTTAATGAAGAGATGGTGCCAGTCCTGTAGCAAAGCCTAATATCACTGCAACGAACATGAGCATCACACAAGTCACATAGATGTTGCCGATGAGCTTCCAACGTTTGAACCACACCTTGCCGCTCCAGCCCACAGTCTGGATGGCTGACCACATACCATGGGTGAGGTGAAGCCAGATGGCTGCGATCCAGATGAGGTACAGGCAGGTGTAGATGATTCCACAGGTGTTGCAGCAGCAGAATGTCGCCTTGATCCATCCGAAACCGTCGGTTGGAGCCGGAGTGGTCTCGATGCCGGCGAGTTCTGCGAACATCATGTTGTACCAGAAGTTGTAGAGGTGGAGAATAAGTCCCAGCAGCACGATGATACCGAGCAGCAGCATGTTCTGTGATGACCATTCCACCTTGTCAGGCTTTTCGGTCACGGCATACCGGTTGTTGCCACGTGCTTTTCTGTTCTGAAGCGTCAGGATGAAAGCATAGACGATGTGAATGAAGATCAGCGCCATAAGTACCACTGTGGCTGCCACAGCGTACCAGTTGGCACCGAGGAATTCACAGATTTTGTTGTAGCCTTCTCCTGAGATCAGCGCAACTACGTTCATGCAACCATGAAACGTAAGGAAGAGAATGAGTGCCATGCCGGTGACCGACATAATCACTTTTCTTCCAATAGAAGAGTTACATAACCACATAGAAATTGATTTTAAATATTAATATTGAAATTAGATTTATCCGATTTTTCGTTTTTTCTGTGGAGCGTTTACTGAATAATCCCTTATTTGGAAAACAGTCCCTCTCTTTCTGCGTGTGGAAAGTTTTACGAAATGAATCGCGCATAATTCATGCAAAAATAAATTTTTTTTAACACTTAAGCAAGAAAATACATATTTTTTTTCCTTTCGGAATTTTATATAAGCGTTTTTTCTTATCTTTGCATTCACTAATCATCAAAAGTGAAATATGAAAAAAGCATTTTGCATGGTGTTGTTGTCGCTGGCAGCGCTCTCGTTGTCAGCACAGGTGGTTGAGACCGAACCAGCTCCAGCTGCATCTGCGGAGGTGGAAACCGCAGAAGCCTCTCCTGTTCTGAAATTTGGCTATCTCAGCTATGATGAGGTGGTGAAGATGTCGCCAGGCTATGATGAGGCCCAGCAGACTGTTGCTTCCTTGCGCGACGCATACGAGCGGGAGCTGGAGCGCAGTGAGGAGGTCTTTTCCAAGCAGTTTTCTGAATATGTGGATGGTCAGAAGACCTTTCCTGAGAATATCCTTCTGAAACGTCAGAACGAGTTGCGTCAGACGATGGAGCAGAGCCTGCAGTTCAAGCGTGAGGCCAAGGCGCTCCTCGACGAGAAGGAGAAAGAGGTGATGGACGCTTTATACGTGGAGGTGGACCGTGCAATCCGGGCCATCGGACTTGAGCGGGGGTATGCCTTTGTGCTTAACACCGACGGTCATGCGTGTCCGTTCATCAATGTGGATTTGGGAGAAGATATCACGGGACTGGTGCTCCAACGGCTGAAAAACAAGCAATAACCTTTCATGCTTACAGCTTTAGCATCAATCCTTTCGTAAAATCCTGAAATCTCTACAGAAATGGCAAACGATTACACATTATTCAATTTGGAAGCCGGACCGATTGGCGTGTTCGACTCCGGTTATGGTGGACTGACCATCCTGAACGAAATCCGGAAGGAGATGCCTCAGTATGACTATATCTATCTGGGCGACAATGCCCGAGCTCCATACGGAACCCGTTCTTTCGATGTGGTTTATGAGTTCACGGTGCAAGCCGTGGAGAAACTTTTCAAGCTGGGGTGTCCGCTTGTGATTCTGGGGTGCAACACCGCCTCTGCGAAGGCACTCCGCTCAGTGCAGCGTTATTATCTTCCTAAATATGCGCCCGACCGTCGTGTGCTCGGTGTGATCATCCCGACTGCGGAAGTGGTGGGGCAGCTGTCGCGCAACCAACATATCGGTGTGTTGGCCACTTCGGGTACCATCAGTTCCGACAGCTACACCATGGAGATTGTGAAGCAGTCGCCGAAGGCGGTGGTCACGGGCTTGGCCTGCCCGATGTGGGTGCCGATCATCGAGAATGGTGAGGCTGACAAACCGGGGGCTGACTATTTTGTGAAGGACAGCATCGACAAGTTGATGGCCCTGGATCCTGAAATTGACACCGTGATCTTGGGATGTACCCATTTCCCGTTGTTGATGGACAAAATCAAGAAATACATACCTGAGCATGTGAAGATTGTGCCTCAGGGAAAATATATCGCACGGAGCCTGCAGGATTATCTCCGCCGTCATTATGAGATGCGGGAGAAAATCACCATGAACGGCACCTGCACCTACTACACCACCGAGTCGGCTGAGAAGTTCCAGGAGTCGGCCGCGCTCTTCCTCAACGAGGATGCCAAGAACCTGGAGGTCAAGCGTATCAACCTGAGGGGAATGATTTAACCCAAGTTGTCTATGGGCTGAGGAATATGTTCTCAGGCATTCACGAATAACGGGAATAGGAGCTGCTCCTATTCCCGTTTGCTTTTGGTGATTTTGAAAAGCAGGATTGCTTTTGTGTGCAGTCTTCGTCAGTACGACACCTGGCATTCCATTCCCGCTTCCCTCACTTTTGCGGCTATGGCGTCGAGTTCCGCTTTTGTGGCTTTTTCCAGCCGTGGGGAAGGGGTGTCGCGGTCGATTGTGTAAATCATCACGCAGGCAGGATTGATTCTTTTGACCGCCTCAAGCCATGGTGCCACATATTTGTCTGCGATGTTCGACATGTCTTTGCCCTCGTGAGTCCCTTTCATGAACATCGTCTGGATGATGCAGGCCTTCCCGTAGTCAGCCATCTTGCTCACGATTTTCTTCACGTCATAGTTCTTGTCGGCAGGGCGGTCCACAGCGTGGATATAGTCCATAGAAACGGTGTCGAGCTTGAGAATGTTGTTATCTACTTTCTTCAGCGCCTCAAAGATTCTTGGTTTCAGAATCTGGGTGGCATTGCTCAGCACGCTTATTTTGCAATCAGGGAAATAGATGTCACGCAGGGCAATCACGTCGTCCAGGATTTCGGGAAATTGGGGATGCAGGGTCGGTTCACCATTGCCGGCGAAGGTCAGCACATCGGGTTTCGGACCGTTCTTTTTCATATCCTCCAACTTCTCTTTCAATGCGCTGACAACTTCCTCTCTGTCAGAGAAGGTGGAATGGGAATGATGATCGCTGTTGTAGCCGCATTCACAGTAGATGCAGTCGAACGAGCATATTTTCCTGTCGCCTGGCAGCAGGTTGATGCCGAGCGAAACACCCAGACGCCGGCTGTGCACAGGGCCAAAGATAGGAGAAGCGTGTAGCGTTGTCATTTTGGTATGTAGTTATTTGTTTGAAAATCAGTGACCTAATCGCGGAATTGCAATAAGTGGCCACCCTCTAAAATAAAGACAACGGTTCATCACGAACCGTTGCCTCCCTATTTTTAACCTAAACCTTAACTATGAAAAATCTAATTTTTCAAATGCAAATATGGCAATAAAGTTTTTAATAACAAAATTTTATCGCTCTTTTTTTTATTTTTTTTGATTTTTTTCTTTTCACGATAAGGGCTTAGAGGAACTTCTTCCTCATTTTGACATCTCCAACTACTATTTTTACAGATAAAAAGTCATAGGTGATAATTTGCTAAAATGGATAATAATATGTAATTTTGCTTTCACATCAAAGGGTGGTTCTAAAAATTAGGTCGGATTGATTTTTGAATTGAGGTGGATGGATTTTTGTAAGTGTTTAAAGGCGCATAGCGAGCTATGTAACTGCAAACAATGGCAAAAAGACGCCGCATCAAACAAAAAGCAACCGAATTTCAAACCATCCCATGAGATTTGTAAGTAAAAACGTAATTTATAGAACTACCCTAAAAACAGGTTGTTATGGAGACTTTGCCGCGCCGCTATCCCTTGGGCATACAGACATTCAGCGAGATAATCGAAGGTGACTATTATTACGTTGACAAGACTGCTGACATCCACCGGATGACCAGCACCTATAAGTATGTGTTTCTGAGTCGTCCGCGCCGGTTCGGCAAGTCGCTGCTTGTATCGACGCTGGCATCTTATTTCCGTGGGGAGAAGGACCTGTTCAAGGGGCTGGCCATGGAGCGGCTGGAGAAGCAGTGGAAGAAGCATCCGGTGATCCATCTGAGCCTGGCATCCGTGAAGGAGATAGAGCCGGAGAAGATTGAGGAAAGCCTGAGCAACCGTTTAAGAAATATAGAAAGCCAGTTCGGCATTGAGCGGAAAAGTAATGGCTTAGGTGACCGCTTGAATGACATCATACTGCAGGCAACTGAGAAGTACGGCGAGAAAGCCGTCGTTGTCCTTGATGAGTATGACGCACCGCTGCTCAACGTGCTCCACGATGAACAGCGGCTGACACAGGTGCGTCAGCTCATGCGCACGCTCTATGCCCCGCTGAAGGACTGCGACCCATACCTCCGTTTCGTCTTCATCACGGGCATCTCCAAGTTCTCCCAGCTGAGCATCTTCAGCGAGATCAACAATCTGAAGGTGATCAGCATGATGCCTGAATATGCCACACTCTGCGGGTTCACACAACAGGAAATAGAAACCAATTTCCAGGAGGGAATAAAGCGGCTGGCAGAAAAAGAGGGACTTACGGTGGAGCAAACCCTCGACAAACTGCGCCAGACCTACGACGGCTATCACTTCGCCGCCGACTCACCAGGCGTGTATAACCCCTACAGCATCATCAATGCCCTCTCCGACGGGACCTTTGACAACTACTGGTTCTCCACCGGCACGCCGTCGTTCCTCGTGGAGATGCTCCGCAAATTCCACACCGACATATCACGCATCGACGGAAGCGAGGCCGTTGCCACAAGCTTTGACGCTCCGACTGAAAACATGAAGTCCATCCTGCCGCTCTTCTACCAAAGTGGATATATCACCATCAAGAATTTCGACAGGAAAGCAAACATCTTCACCCTTGGATTCCCGAACAAAGAGGTGAAGACGGGGCTGATGGACAATCTCTACACCTACTATGTGGCTCCCACTCTCGACTATCGGGATTCAAATATCTGGAGAATCAGCAAGGGCTTCCTTGAGGACGATCCTGAGACATCGCTGCAGACCCTCCAGGCCTATCTCGAGGGCATCCCTTATCAGGACAGCCGTTTCGATGAGAACCACTACACGCAGATGCTCTACGTGATCTTCTCGCTGCTGGGCCTGCATGTGGATTCGCAGGTACGCACCGCCAAGGGGCGCCTCGACGTGGTGGTGAAGACCGACGATCACATCTACGTGATGGAGGTCAAGCTCGACCGCCCGGCCCAGGAAGCCATTGAGCAGATTGACAGCAGGAACTATCTCCTCCCTTACTCGCTCGACGGCCGCCAGCTGACCAAAATCGGCATCTCATTCTCCACTGAAGAGCGGAATGTGACGGAATGGGTCATCAGATAACGGGGAATAAGCTCATGAGAGGGAGAAAATATGCTAAAGCGGATGGATAAGGTCAATCAGGAAAACTTTTGGCTTTCACTCTTTTTATTTTGTGTTGAAAACAGCCTGAAAGAACTGTTGGCAGTTGGATGAGCCAGTGGCACATGAATTTTTATGATTTTTTTGTAAGTTTATTTATCATCTGTCTTTAAGAAACTTATCTTGAAAACAACAAAAAATGTGAACTTTGTGTGAACTTTTCCCGTAATGATATTTGGATGCTTCGAAATATTTATTGTACATTTGCATAATGAAATTAGTTTTCTTCACCCAAGATTGTCTCCGTCTAAACCACGTTAAAGATTCTTAAACATTATAATACATTGAACACAACCTGTTTTTTAAAAAATCATAACTTTGCCTTAATGTCATGAAAGAAAAAACTTGCATATTATTTACGTTACTTTTTCTCATCCATTCTTTTGTCCATGCACAGGACACCACTTCTTTAAGCGGTGATGAGATAGATGCTGTTCCTGACACAGCTGGAGTTGCCGGCATCAATTTCGCTGCCCATCCACCAGCCTTTGACGAGGACTTTATGGCTATTCATGAGATTGCTCCGGATACAACCAGTGCAGAAAACGCCCCGGTAGGTGGGACATCATGCGAATTCGGAGTGTCTGAATCCGGTGCCGCCACCTTCTCCATCCACATAGATGTGCCCAAGGGAATAAACGGCATGGAACCTGACCTTTCCCTCATCTACAACAGCCAGGGCGGGAACAACACCGCAGGCTGGGGATTCGGGCTGTCATGCACGTCGTCCATCAGATTCGTTCCAAGAGACATCTATCATGACGGCACAGCCAAACCGTTGACGTATGAATGGACCGACGGGCTGGCCCTGGACGGCAGGCGGCTCATTCTGACAAGCGGTACACCGGGAACAGCCGGAGCCACTTACTCCTTGGAAGGAGATCCTTTCACCAAGTTCACCCTGATGAGCGACACCACAACGGGCAAGCTCTACTTCCTTATGGAGACCCCCGACGGTAAGCATTACGCATACGGATTTGGCAGCTCACTCCAGACAATGGAAATCGGTGGAACGGAGCATTATGTGGCATGGCACCTGAAATGGTGCTCCGACCGTTACAATCATGGAGTGAACTACACCTACATGACCGATGAGAACCATAAATACATCGACGGCATCTACTATGACGACAAGATGATTGTCGTCAGCTACGAAGACCGCCCTAACGA
>R25__coassemble_822_pt1 | contig 17076 bp, 16 predicted proteins | sample R25__metabat2_high_PE_055 | metagenome-assembled genome bin R25
GAACAGCCATCCAGACGGAGGAGACATTCCAAACCTTCTATATGAATTATTATGTGGATGGAACGTTGGAAAATGAGAATTTCATGAATTTCACCACTGTGAACAAAGACGGGGCACACACGTGGAAGGCTGATAAAATGTGGCCATCGGGCAACACTGCAAACAAGCCCGTCCACTTCTTTGCCTACGCCAATGTGGACTACAACGCAGCAGATGACCAATATGGTGAAGGCCTGCTGATGATTAAAGAGGACACAGAGCCCGTGCAACATTATCTGGAGGACATCGAAATCGATGAGACCGCAGCCCACCAGAAAGATTTGCTTGTGGCTAAGGCAACACAGACAGAGCCTGAGGAAACCACCACAAAGGCTGTGAGCCTCAAATTCTCCCATGCCTGCTCTGCCCTTCAATTCTATGTGTGCAAGACAGCAGCCTTGAGTGACTTTAATGTGACCGTGAAACGAGTGATCCTGCACAACATCAAAAAGAAAGCCAACTACAATTTTGACACCGATGGTTGGTTCGATTTTTCAGAGAGTGCAGACGACAAGACCCATTTCACGCTGAAAGCATACAATAACGGTGCCGACGCCAGCGAAACAGGCGTACTTGTGCCGCTGGAGAATGAGGCCCACAGCAACAGCCTGCTTTTGGCACCCAACGCGAATGACTATATGTTTGTCATCCCACAGACCGTTGCAGCATGGGATTATGCCAGCAATGGGGCGTACATTGAGATACAATGCTCCATCACCAAAGGTGAGAAGACTTATGATGACAGTGGGCGCGTATATCTTCCGTTCACCGACACATGGGAGAAAGGATGTATTCACCGCTATAACATCCGGATGGGTACCAGTCTAAGAAACATATCCGGAGCACCCATCGATTTTAGTAACTGAAAAAAATAGAAAGCAAACATGAAAAAAGTATATATCTGCCCATCCTCAGCCGACTCGTCCTATCATCTGTCTGGACCGGTCATGAATGTTGAAGGCTCTCATCAAATCAACTCTTTCGCAGAAAAGGAGACCATGAATCTTGGTGGAGACTTAGGCGAGACCTCAGGGACTAAGACCAAAAGCGTGCTTTGGAGCGATGGCAAAGATGCCGAAACCTCCAACTACGACTTCAAGCTTTGGTGATCGCTATCAGAGCAGTTCCACACGGCACTGACCGTTAGAAAAAAGAAAGCCGTGAATGCAGATTCTCAATCGCTGCATTCACGGCTTTTATGATGTTATGGCATAGGGACACAGTCCCTGATTGGAGTCAAATGTTGAAATCAGAACATATATCCAAGCTGGAGTGTGGTGGTGTGGATTGATGTGTTCTTACCGATTTCGTTGAAGTCTGTTCCGTAGGAGAAGCCAATCATATACTTGCTGTCGTAAGTGGCTTTCACGCCCAGTTCCCATCCTGCCTGGAAGCGGTTCCAAGTGTAGTCGCTCTTGCCCATATCTCCGCTGTCGAAGCAATCGATAGTAGCTTTCTTCTGATCCACAATCTCACCGTTGGCCTTCATCATGATATCCTCTTTCTTCTGCTTTGCAAGGATGTTGAAGCGGAAGTTGAGTCCGAAATAAGGAAGGAGAGAGAATTTGGAATAAGGCACGTCCCATTTGTAGAGCAACTGCACAGGCACCTTGGCAGAGAGCATGCGGTATTTGTTGGTGAGGTATTCTGTGGTGGTTTCGTCAGCCTTGGCAGAGATGGTGTTCTTGTCGTAGGAGTACTGTACACCGATTCCAGCCTCCACATAGAGCGGCAGTTTCTGAGAAACATGGAATGCCTTGCTGTAGCCGAGAGAGAGCCCCGTGAATTTCAGATTGTTATAATAATCATAGTCTGACTTCGTGGAACTCGGGTTATACTGAAACCAAACCGTCTGCCAGGTGGCAGGAGTGACTGTCTTCTTTGCTGTCTGAGCTGATGCACTGGCAGCGAGAGTCATGAGTGCCACGAGGGCAACAAACTTCATTTTCTTCATAATTAAAAGCTATGTTAATGATTAATTTTCCTTTTAAGCTACAAAGTTACGAAAAAACGAGAGAAGAGCAAAATTTATTTCGCTTTTCCGACCGAGCGATGTGTTTAGCTCGGTTTGCGACGACTGAAACTTTAGTTTCACAAAGGAGTGCCGACTGAAAGGAGGTCCTATAAGTAACTTCGGCGCAGCCAAAGTTACGAAAAAACGAGAGAAGAGCAAAATTTATTTTGCTTTTCCAACTACCCTCATCAATACTCGCCGTGTTTCAGCACAGCCTTCATTTCTTTTTCTGAAGGTTTGAAGAGATAATTGAAGGCTATGTTAGTTTCTCCTCGGCGGCACAAAGCAAGGAATACAGCTTTAGATGGGTCTTCTTCGTCTTCAAGAATGCCTTCCTTCATCACTTTGGTCATATCTTCTTCCGTCACATCGCCAATTTCTATCTGCTGCTCGTCAATCTCGGTGAAGAAGGTGATGGTTTTGTCAGAATAGTCAACCTTGGTGATGGTCATTCCGGCAGCCACCTCTTTCGGCAGTTCATTGTTCATCTCCATCATGGAGGAATCGAGCATCTCGATGACTTCCTCATCACTCATCTCCTCGATTACTTCGTTCACAGCGTCGAACACAGCCATCACGTCTTCCATCATAGCGGTGTCAAGGACCAACTCCTCATTGGCGGCAACAGCATTTTCAGTCGTCTTTGCTGGTTTCTGCTCGTTGGTGCATGCAATTGTCAGGCATCCTGCCACAACGGCAAACGCAATCATTATTTTTCTCATAAATAAACGGTTTTAATAGTTAATGATTCCACTTTTCGCAATTATTCATGCAAAATTAGGAAATATATCGGAATTTTTCAGCGCCAAACTCATAAAAAATCACATACTTAAGAAATCTTCAGAAAAAAAATGCTTATTTTAGGCGGAAAATAAAAAAAGTATGAGAAAGCGCACCTTCGTCATGCTGATTTGCATGGCAATGACTATCCATGGCAGACTGACGGCACAGACCAGAATCGTGCTCGATGGGAGTCTGGAGCAGAGCGAACCTTCCAAAGGAATCTACAATGAAGCCGACGCGGCGTTTGAGGCCATCAACCACACCAGCGATGCCGTGCTGGAGGTGTGGCCTGGGGTGTATTGGCTCGATGACCCCGACGACCCGGAAGTGCGACACGGCAAAAATGGAGACGTGCCTTACGGCGCCACTCTCCGCTGTGAGAGGCTCCAAATCTTGGGAAAGGGCGGTGATCCCTCCGACATCGTGTTCGCCGTGAACCGAGGTCAGACCCAAGGCGCCATCGGCAACTATACCATGATCCACTTCATTGGCAAGGAAGTGAGTGCGGAGAACGTGACTTTCGGCAACTTCTGCAATGTGGACCTTAACTACCCTAAAGACCCAGCCAAAAGCAGAAAAGCACGCTCAAAGGCCATCGTGCAGGCGCAGATTGCCATCTGCCAGGGAACGGAGACTGTCAGGATGCAGAACTGCCGGTTCATCTCACGACTCAACCTCTGCCCTTTCGTAGGTGCATCCAGAGCCTATTTCAACGACTGCCATTTTGAATGTACCGACGACGCGCTGAACGGCTCTGCCTTCTACGAACACTGCACATTCACCTTCTTCAGCTCCAAGCCATTCTACAGCACGGCAGCCACAGGCGCCGTGTTTCACGACTGCGACATCACCACCCACGTGAGAGGTACCCAATATCTGACGAAAGCAGGCGGAACAGTGACGATGGTCAACACGCGATGGCACTCCGACTCTGATTCACTGCAGATTGAATGGTCGAAGGAAGATGAGCCCTACTACACCTGCTATGCCTCCGACGTGACACTCAACGGAAAAACGGTCCAGATTGACAAAGGGAGACCATGGCGGACCGTGGACTGCTCCGACCCTTGGCACCGCTACCTGTTCGTGGAGCCCGTCCGCACCTTCGCCTATCCTGCCGTTGGACGGGATTTGGTCATCCAGACAAGGGAATGCGCATGGGGAGAACATCCCCACAGCAGCCAGCCACGATACGAACGCACCTATCACAAGGAAAACAGCTCATACAAGACGACGCACGACACCATCATGGTGGAACGCGACGGAATGCGGGCCATCGCCTGTGTGCATATTGACGGCAGGCACTACCCTGCCCCATCCTTCGCCAAACGGCCAAAACTAAAAAAGAAAAAGGACAGGCTGCGCGTGAGCTACAAACTGGGCGAAGACCTCGCCCCGACTGACCCAGAGGGCAATCAGGACCACAGCCTCATCACATGGTACAAAGTGCGGGACGACGGCACGACGGTGGCCATCCGGCAGGGTCATGCAGGCGAAGTGCAGGGAATTGAAGAGATGGAAGTCTATGGACCGGACGCCTTTGTCAGTGTCGTTCCCAAATACCTCGACTCCCAACCGGGATGGGACGACGAGAGCCGTGCCTACTTAGACGTCAGCCACTATTCCCCGAGAGTGGAGGAACGGATCGTGGAGAGCTCATTCAACGATGTGCCGCTCATCTATGCCGAGCGACTGACCGACACCAGCGTATGGCTGATGGACACCCACAAACCTGCCGACACGTCGGCATACAGCTGGAAAGCGGAAAAAGCACATGCCCCTTGGACATACGGCACATCGGTTGACGGAGCCAAAGGCAAAGGACTGTTCACGGTGAGCCGGGGAGCACGGTTGATATATACCCCCGCCTTTGAGCCAGGCAACAGACTGGAGCTGGACCTCTGGGCCGATCCATGCAAGACCGGAGGACAGGGATTCGGCTCTGCCACAGGACAATATTTCGACGTGGGCATCGGCTTCGACCTCACTACGCTCTCAGGCTATGCCGTCAGGATTGAGCGCACACCGGCCCACGACAACGCCGTGGAATTCAGCATCGTGAAGTACGACCACGGACAGACCACCGTGGTGAGTGAGCGGAAGGCATCACGCTGCTTCCGCACCGGCTTCCACCTCCACCTCACATTGGCCGACGGCAAGCTCACAGCCACAGGAGAACGCGAAGAGGACCGGGTGGAAATCGAGACCGATGCAGACATCTGCGGCAAAAGCATCTATATGCAGCACACCGGCACCTGCGGTGCCTCTGCCCTGATGCTTCACAAGGTGAAGATGAATTTTCAATGAGGCAGAGATTCTTTATGACATTCCGTACAGAATGTCGGCACAATTGGTTGTCCAAGGCAGGAATGGAGTCAAATAGCACCTGATATTTTGGTGCTTACCGCTTTTTTGCGTATCTTTGCAAAAACTAAACGATTCAGAAAACTACAAACACCTACACACAATGAAAATTTCGATATTGGCAAGCATGCTGCTTGCAGCAGTCAGCCTGACAGCAAGCGGTCAGGAAGTGCCGTCGTTCCCAGGAGCGGAAGGACACGGACGTCTGACTACAGGAGGACGCGGAGGAAAAATCGTTCATGTGACAAACCTGAACGATTCGGGCACAGGCTCACTCAGGGCTGCTGTCTCTGGGTCGGACAAAAAGACCGTGGTGTTCGACGTGGGAGGCGTGATTGCATTGAAAAGCCAGCTCAACATCGGTGCCAACACCACCATTGCAGGACAGACGGCTCCAGCTCCCGGCATCACTGTGCGCTACTACACCGTATGCCCTAACGGCAACAACATCATCATACGCTTCATCCGCTTCCGACGCGGACAAGAGAAAGACGTGAACGACGGAGCTGACGCCATGTGGTGCCGGCACCTCAACTCACTGATTCTTGACCACTGCTCCTTCTCGTGGTCAATCGATGAGGTGGCATCGTTCTACGACAACAACAACTTCACCATGCAATGGTGCACCCTCGGCGAGAGCCTGAACAATGCGGGACACGGCAAAGGCGCACACGGCTACGGAGGCATCTGGGGCGGAAAATTGGCGTCCTTCCACCACAACATGATCTGCCACGTGGGGAACCGCTCACCACGCTTCAACGGAGCACGCTACGACTGGACGGGCTACACCGACAACACCCACTACAATGAGTATGGCTGGAAAAACGCCGTACAGGCTGAGCACGTGGACTTCCGCAACTGCCTCATCTACAACTGCGGAAACGGTTGCTACGGTGGTCCGGGCGGTGGAAAAGTGAACATCGTGAACAACTACTACAAGACAGGACCAGCCGCCACCACGAACCGGATCACCACCGTGTCGATTGCCAACAGCACCAGCGCGAACAATTATCCGATTTACTGGGACATGACCAGCCGCTACTACATCGCCGGCAACACGGTGTATGGCAACAGCTCGGTGACGAACAACAACTGGAGCGGAGTGACCTACGACGACGGTGTGTTCACCATCAGCAACGAGAAATACAGCCTCGACCCGAACCACTACAACGGAAACGACGTGACCTACACGAAGAACAGCAGCGGAAAAGACTGCGTGAAAATCAAACTCGACGCCCCTACCTACACCGACTTGGTGACCACCCACACGGCCGTGAAGGCTTACCAGAAGGTGATGGCATACGCCGGAGCCTCACTCATCCGCGACGAGGTGGACGAGCGCTACATGACCGAAGCGAAGAACGGCACCGCCACCTACAAGGGCTCGGTGACTAAGAAAGCGGGAAGGATTGACTTGGTGTCCGACGTGAATGGCTATACTGAGGCCAATTTCGGAACCGGCTCCCGCGAAGCCGGCTACGACACGGACAAGGACGGAATGCCTGACGCATGGGAGACTGCCAACGGACTGAACCCTAACAGCGCCAGCGACGCCAACACCAAGACACTCGACCCATGCGGATGGTACACCAACCTGGAGGTATTCCTCAACAGCGTGGTGCAGGACATCATGATCAGCGAGAATCAAGATGCCACCGAGAGCGTGGATGACTACTACCCTGCCTACACCAAGGAAGACGGCACGAAAGTGGCGGCTGTGAACCCTGAGACGACTGCCATCCGCAGCATCGTGGGCGATACAGGCAGCGCGTCAATCGTGAAGACCGAATACTTCAGCCTGCAGGGCACTCGCCTGAGCCAGCCTACCGGACACATCTACATCGAAGTGAACCACTTGAGCAACGGCACAAAACGCACATACAAACGGCTGAACCGATAAAAAACAATTTGCTGACGGCAGGAGAAGTTATCTGGATTCCCAACTGCTGAAGGGCACGACGGTTTCAGAATTTCACTTGCCGACAAGCAGATACAGCAGAAGGGGCTTTGCCAAAATCGGCAAAGCCCCTTCTGTATGCTGGAATTTAAATGTCAGAGCGAATCGGATTACTTGAAAAGCTCATCAAGATAGGTGTAGAACGCAGGGTCCTCACCAACGACCACCTTTGCCACCTTACCTTCTGGATCCACCACAATTTTGGTAGGGAATCCGTCAACGCCGTAAAGTTCGCTGACAGGGTTCTTCTCGGTGTCGATGACGTTGGTCCATGTCATCTGGTGCTCCTTCACGGCATCCTTCCAGTCGGTCTCTGTGTCGCCACAATCGACGCTGAGGATTTCCATCTTGTCGCTGTATTTCTCGTAAGACGCCTTCATGTCGGGGATGCCCTTCACGCACCAAGGACACCATGTGCCCCAGAAGTCAACGACCACATATTTTCCTTTCAGGCTGGAGAGCGACACATCGTTGCCCTCCACGTTCTTCAGCGTGAAGTCGGGAGCCGCCTCGCCTTCCTTCAACTCTGCAGCAGGCTCAGCGGCAGGAGGTTCATCTGCCACAGCCGTTTCTGCGGTTTTCACTTCCTCAGTGGCTGTGGAATCTTTGCAGTCCTTCGACTTGTCGCACTGCTTGTTGCCGCAAGAGGTGAGACCGAATGCTGCAACCAATGCCATTGCAAAAAAGATTTTTTTCATAATCTCTATTTTATTAAAATTGGTTTGGAGTCAGTTTTTGCGTTTCTTATTTCAGCAACTCATCGAGATAAGTGTAGAAGGCAGGATCCTCACCCACCACCACTTTCGCGATGTTTCCCTGAGGATCGATGACAATCTTTGTTGGGTAGCCCTGGATGGCATACAGCGTGGTGACCTCGCCGTCCTTCGGATGATACACATGCTTCCAAGGCAGCTCATACTTTGCCACCGCGTCTTTCCACTTCTGGTCTGTGTCGTTGCAGTCGATGCCTAAAATCTCCATCTTGGCATTGTACTTGGCATAATACTCTTTCATCTGAGGGATGCCCTTGATGCACCATCCGCACCAGGAGCCCCAGAAGTCGAGCACCACATACTTGCCTCTCAGACTGGAGAGGGCGAGCGGCTTGCCGTTGATGTCGTTGAGGGTGAAGTCGGGTGCCGGTTTGCCTGGAGCCAGATCTTTCTCACGCTCCTTGCGGGCCAGATCTTTCTTCACTTGGGCCATCGCGCCGTCGATCATCGGTTTCATCTGCCCGTTACGCACCGTCTCACTCAGTTTGTCGCAGAGAGCCAGTGCCTGCTCCGGCTCAACTGCCATGAGAAGCGTGGCGGTGGCGTCATGGTTGCCATGAGAGGCCGCATAGTCCATCACCAGCTTGTTCTTTTTTTCAAGAATAGGGGCGGACTTCTCCTCATAATATTTCATAATCACATCTTCCTTCTCGCCATTGTTGGCACGCTGCTGGCATTCCCAGCTGAGGTCATGCATCGCCTTGTCAGTTTCTGCCGTAAGCTGTTTTATCTCATTGAGGTCCAAATAGAACTGGTCGCCACTGATGGTATAGCCATCCCATTTGCCATTGATGGCGCATTGGGAGTTCGGCACGGCAAAAATCTGTATGCGCAAATTGAGTCTGCCTGGAGCAGGCTTGTTCTGCAGCATGAGCATCACGGGCTGAGCCAACTTCATTGTGGTTTCAAACTTGTCTGCACTGACCGCAACCGGTTTGGTTTCCACAATCCTGCGCTGGGCCAGATCGACACAATAGACCGTGATGGTGTCACCAGTGGATTCGAGGGAGCCAGAGAGACGGAAAACATTCTCCTGCGCCTTGGCTGCCAAAACCGTGAGGGTCAGCAGCATGAAGCTAATCATTCTCTTTTTCATCATTCAATAGTTTTAGTTGTCAGTTATCGTTTTCTTTATTGGCAGAATAGTGTGAGCCATCATCTTTTCTGCTTGAAAAAGTCTTTCATGAGCTGTGCGCATTCCTGCTCTTTCACGCCACCCACGCACTGACACTTGGGATGCAGCGCCTTGGGAGCGAAAGTCTGGAAGCCTCGCTTCACATCCGGTGCGCCATACACCACACGGCTCATCTGAGCCCATCCCAACGCACCGGCGCACATGATGCACGGCTCTACGGTGACATAGAGGGTGCATTTGTCGAGATACTTGCCGCCAAGGCGCTCCGTGGCAGCGGTTATGGCGAGCATCTCGGCATGGGCTGTCACATCGTGGAGGGTCTCGGTGAGATTGTGGCCACGACCGATGACCATCCCGTCGGCCACCACTACGGCACCGATGGGAATCTCGTTTTTCTGCAGCGCCTTCCTGGCTTCGGCAAGCGCTTCGTCCATGTATTTATCGTCGGAAAGAGGTGTCATCACAGTTGTTTCGGTTGAACACAAATCGGCCATTAGGACGAAATGAGTTGGGGTTATGGTTGTAGGCTGAGGTGTCAGTCGTCCACTTCGCTGAACTCCACATATTCGCCCTCACCGGGCTTGAACACGTGGGGGCGTTTGCCCTGAGGAGTGTCGGCTGTGGCAGCTTCCGACCCCTCAGATGTGGTGTCTTGTGAAGAATATGAGGTGGAGCCGCTGCGCTGGCGCATCTGCTGCTCCTGGAAATCTCGGAAATTGCTTTTTGCCCTATTGATCTGATACCAAAAATAAATGACAGGGAAAAAGATGAAGAAAAGAATGCTGACTAAACATCCCATAGGCAGGTATTTATAGCGTTGGTTTCTGACTACAAATGCAAAATAGATGCCAGTATGGGATTACGACTTCAGCACCTTGCGGTACATCACCACCACAGACAGAATTATATAGAATCCGATAAGGCCGGCGAGCACTCTCGACATATATCTGACAACATGTCCGCTGGTGGCTCCGAAGATAGCCGCTGCGATGAGAGACACGGCTGCCACGCCAAGGAAAAGGAACTTGGTTTTGTTGCCAGGTGTGCGGGTGGAGAAATTATCGAACTTGAGCTTGAACATCGGCACCTTGCTCACCATGAGCAGGCAGAACACGAGGACGAACGCAAAGAGGAATGGAGCGTTGAACATCGGCGAGTTGAGGTATTTGGTGCTGCTCGAGATGAGTGCCGACCAAAAGAGCGCACAGGCCGGTGTGGGAAGTCCGATGAATCCGTCGTGCTGCGAAGGGTCGATGTTGAACTTGGCCAACCTCAGGGCTGCGAAAGCTGGCATGAGGAAAGCGGTGAACGGCATCACCTTGAACCAGAACGGCGAATACATGGCCTCTGGATAATACACCGTGGTGAAGAGGGTGAAAATCATGGATGCCGGCGCCAGTCCGAACGTAATGACGTCGGCCAGCGAGTCGAGCTCCACACCCATCGGTCCGGAAACACCGAGCAGACGCGCCACAAATCCGTCGAAAAAGTCGAACACGGCACCGAAGATGATGAACAGGAATGCCGTCATGAACTGCCCGTGAAAACCAGCACATGTTGCAATACATCCGCAGATGAGATTGCAACATGTCAGCGTGTTTGGAATATGTTTTTTCATATTGTGTCGATTGATGCAAATTGTTTATCGTTGATCCTGAATGATGAATCTGGATGGATTTTAAACTCAACTTTATTTGAGCCGTGCGATCACAGTCTCGTCGCCAACGGTCTTTTGGTTAAGCTTCACACAAATCTCCGTGCCGAGCGGCAGATAGACGTCAACCCTGGAACCGAACTTGATGAATCCCATGTGGTCGTCAATGAAGCATTCCTGCCCTTCCTCGGCGTATGTGACAATCCTTCGCGCCATCGCACCGGCAATCTGGCGGGCCATCACCTCCACACCCTGAGGAGTGCGGATTACCACCATGCTGCGCTCGTTCTCCGTGCTGGCCTTCGGAAGATAGGCTTTCATGAAGTTGCCGTTCTGATGCTCCACCTTCACCACCGTGCCGTCGCAAGGAATCCAGTTTGCGTGCACGTTCGTGAGGTTCATAAAGATGGAGACCATCAGGCGACGGTCGTGGAAATACTCTTGCTCATCCACTTCCTCTATCACCACAATCTTGCCGTCGGCAGGAGCCACCACGGTCTTGGAAGTCGGGCCCTGGAACATACGGATAGGACACCTGAAGAAATTGACGAGGATGACATAAATCACCGCAAATATGGAAATAATCAGATAAGCTACCCACTTGACTTTGATGAGCCAGAGCGACAAGCCTATCACGGCAGCCAATATGACGCCGCACAAAAGCAGCGTCTCCTTTCCTTCATGGTGGAGACGGATTTTGTTTCTTCTTTTATTATGGATGAGTGGTTTCTCCTTGCTACTCATAGTAATCAAATAGTTAATCCTTCGCCCCGCCCGGTTCCAATTGAACAATCAAATAGGGAACAACAAGGCAAAATTCATGCAAAGTTATAAATTTATCCGACAATTCGCAAATATAAAGGAGTAAATTACTCGAAATTTTGACGCAAACGTCTAAAAAGCAAAAATAAAATCACAAAAAAAAGTTTTTATTTGGTCATTTCAGAAAATTATCATACCTTTGCAGTCGCATTTGCAACAGGCACTTTTGGCCCCTGGCCAGTGCAGGTTGTCAAACGCTTTTTAGGATTGTGCTATGGTGTAACGGCAGCACTAGAGTTTTTGGTTCTCTCAGTCCAGGTTCGAATCCTGGTAGCACAACCAGAGAAAAGATTCCAGGGCACTCCCCTCCCCTTTTCTCACCATCGGACTTGTAGCTCAGTTGGTTAGAGCAACAGACTCATAATCTGGAGGTCCCAGGTTCAAGCCCTGGCTGGTCCACACTGAAAAATCAGCAACTTAGAAGAAATTCAAGTTGCTGATTTTTCATTTTGCGAAAACAATGCGTAAACATTTTGTTTCAGTCCCCGCTTTTGTGTCACGAAATGTTATAGAGTCTCGGTGGGATTAACAAACGAAGAAAAAAATGCCATAGCGATTCACATCGCCATGGCACAATCCTTAAAGAAGATACAATCATTTTTTCTTTTGACCTTTACAATCGCTTCGATTGCTTCTGACATGAGCAGACACATGAATGGTTTTGCCATTCTGGACTCGATCATATTCAGGAATGCGATTGAACTTACGGCCATCACTGTCCTTTGCCATAATCATTATTGCCCGTCCCGTGGCGGGGATTCCTAATTGGCTGCATGTTTCAGGCAACCGTTAATTATTTTTCACATAGACCTCAACACTCTCGCGGTTTCTCTTTTCCTGTAAAAGTCGCTAATAAGTACCTAGCATATGTCCAGCCTCTTGTCTCCAACAACAGATAACATGCGACCATTAATAAGACTTGAATTATCAACACCACCCCAATGGGCCACCACGACAACCAGCCACAGAAGATATTGGCTATGCCTATGCTTATTATTAAAAGAATGCTCCATACGCTAGCACCAAGATAGTTTCGACAGAAGCCGAACTCTATGTTGTACTGCCTCAGGATCACATCGCCACGACAGTTTTGCCTAATCTGATACACTGCATCCGCAATCGTCTTTTTGGCCATATCAAGGTGAGCCTTTTCATCCTCTTTGGTTGGCAACTTAATGCCAAACGTCGTTTTCACCTTGTCAGCTATCCCCTTGTGATACGCCGACGAAATGGCAGTATTCTGCCAAAGCAGCATCTTGGTGGTTGGCATCTCTGTCTCGTCCTTCTTAAACATACGGTACTGGAAAAGCCACTTTGACGTTTCCTTAAACACTTCCCTTACCAGATAACCAACAGCCATGCTAACCAGCGCAGTACCGCCGATAAGACACAACACCCACTGTAGATTGCCAACCAGTACTTGATATTGAGGAAACAACTCCCCCATACACATGGCCAACAATATGCATGTGGGGAGCATTCCCAAAATTGCAGGATATACCCTTGCTACTCTAATGTACTTATCCATCATAGGCCTAATCTTCCTTAATACTACCCAAATACTTCATGCCATCATGGCTACCATGATTGGCATTCGTTACCATACCACCTGTCTTGTTATATCCATCCTCCGATACGAAAATATCAAGATAGTCTCCATTTGTCTCGAATAAAATATCTCCTGCCGTATTCTGTGTGATGGTGTCATAGCCGCTATAGTAATCTAACTCATCACTAGGAGCCTCGCCAACAATCACTAATTTGGGTGTCAACTTATCCATTAGCGACTTGGGGATGTGACCAGTCTTTCTGCCATGGTGGGGTGCAAACACTATGGTCTTATGAGTATTTGTCACCTTTTTATCAAACTCTTCTTGCATATCCGTTTCCATGTCACCCATCCACAGGAATGAAAATTTGCCTACAAGATACTTAATAGCCGGCGATATATTGTTAGGGCTCCCGCCATCTGCTACCGTCTCCAACGCTTCCTTATACAGCTTGTTATCTGTTATAGGCCACAAACAATAAAGCCCGGCTCCATCACGTTCGTTGTCCGACTCATTCATCCACTTACGCTTACACCCTTTTTTAAGTTCGAAGCTTTTTTCGCTGTCATCGCGCTGGTTCTTATACCTCTTGAAATCATCCGTTTCCGTACCCTTCTTAGTCGTATTGTTATCAACACGATAAAAATTTAGGATGCCAAATTTGTCGTCGTACTCCACCAAACCTTTGATATGATCATCATCAGGATGGGTCGAGATAAAACGTTTGATACCTTTACCTGATGATTCCATTTCAATCTCGTCAAGGATGTCATCCTTAACGTCATCTGTAAGACAACAGTCGATTGTTGTGAAGTTGTCTGAGTTGTGTCGGATGTAGAACATGTCTCCATTGCCGACCGAAAAACTTTTAACTTTGCTCATTATTATCTATTATTTTTCGGTTGCAAAGATATGCAAAACATCCGTAAAAACAAAATTTCTCACGAATAAAATTTTGTTTTTACAGAAAAATTCTCAATTTACATTGTATTATTTATTGCTAACAACAAATAATAATAGCATTAAGCTAAAATAATTCGCTAAAATAAAAATCCCCAAAACGAATCATGTTGTTCTTGTATTCGCGTATTGCATCCTCTAAAATTATGTCAGAAATAGTAGGCTTTACTCCCCATTTATCAGAGTTCTCAATTTGCAATCGCAGGTTTTGGTTCTTATGAAGGTCTCCTAGCGCCAATTTTCCAACATAAGACTGTCCTGTTTTATCCTTAATAACAAACCTCAAAGAGTCGCGACGTATTAAAGGATCGTCCAAATTACTAAAATTTTGCGAAGCAATAATCAATTGGGAATCATTCGATGCTCCTAAAAAAAACTTCATCAATTGTTCCAAGGTCTTCGGATGAATACCATTAATGCAGTCGTCCAGCAATACAGTTTTATGTTCCGCTATGGATTCGTGCATGCAAAGAATAAGCCGTAATATTTCTTTTGTACCCTCACTCTGTGCTTCTAAATCCAATGGTCGAGGCCGTTTCCATCCCACATCATGATAAGTTTTTACCGCATAGTCTGGAGCCATCTCTAAAAAGTCCATCATCATTCTACGTTCCTCGTCATCCATGTTTTTCATTCTGCTTCGGAAGAAGGATGGCATTTTTTTGGGCAGGGGTATTTTTTCAAAGTTAACAATATTACTCCCTATCGACTTTAGCAACGCTAATATAACTTTCTTCAATTCTCTCCCATCTTGCATTTTCTCGTCTGGCAACATATCGCCCAAATCAATGTCACTTAATTCCACCAATTCTATTCCATTTCGGAAAAAAGAAAACTGATCATGTAATACCTTGTTATATATATTAGCACCCGTAATAATGCTAATTACAGAATTATTTCTCAAAAGTGCCGTCCTGATATAATAGGCGGTGTCATCATCCATATCCATCATCTTCCCGTATGCAACTCTTGACACTTTCTTTTCATTGTCATACCACCGATGATACATTTCCGCTTCTGTCACCACTTTCAGCAAAGTCAGTCGTTCTTCCAAAATAACATTTTCGTTCCATTTGATATAGTAACGATATCTATTTCCATCAAAATGATATATCAATTCTATTTCTGATGGCATATGGTCTTCCTTGTAAGGATCTAACGCAAATTCATGATAAGGCAAGGGTTCCATCCTATCCTCATGACTTGTGGTCACTAAATCTTTTAACGTATCAAATGCCTTTAGAAGTTTTGATTTACCAGCTCCGTTGTCACCATATAGATATATCGTTTTTAGCAGATTTACTCGATTCTGCTCTATGTAGCCAGAATACATATCATCTAATGACCTGTTTCTTTCCCTACCTGCAACGAATGAAATCTTTGTTGTCTCATTGAAACAGTAGAAATTGGTTATAGCGATGGATTCAATCATAATTATCCTTTTTTGCCTGCAAAAATAATAAAAAAACCATATATATTAGCAGATTTACCGAAAAATCCTCAATTTGAATTGGTTTTTTTAACTCAAATTGTCATTTTTGACTTAAAAAGGATAGGGTGCATCTATTAATACATCTCATTTTACAAACATTGCTGTCCACTAAAAATCGCCAAGTGTTCTTTGAAATAATTGAAATATAGTTAGTTACAGAGATTTTTGGGGTGCGACGATTTGATTTTGTATCTTTGCAGTCAAAATGGATGACTGCATATGAACAAGCCCAAATACGTTTTCTCCCAATTAGTCGCTTTTATGGACTCAGATAAGTTCCGTCACATCGTTGACAAGTATAGAGGTAATCGCTATGTGAAGCATTTCACATGTTGGAACCAACTCCTTACGTTGATGTTTGGCCAGTTAAGCAATCGCGAGAGCATGCGTGATTTGATTATCGCCATAGAGGCACATCACCAGAAGTGCTATCATCTCGGACTTGGCAAGCATGTAACCAGAAGTAATCTAAGCAAGGCAAATACAAACCGTGACTATCGCATCTTCGAGGAGTATGCATACCACCTTGTCAGTGAGGCCAGACGCAAACGAGCTACAAATATCTTCAAGCTGGACGGTAACGTCTATGCTTTCGATTCCACGACCATCTCGCTGTGCCTGGATGTCTTCTGGTGGGCTAAGTTCCGCAAGCATAAGGGTGGTATCAAAATACATACCCTGTATGACTTGGAGACTCAGATTCCAGCCTTCTTCCATATCACTATGGCATCAGTTCATGACTCCAAGGCGATGAAGGAAATACCCATTGAGACAGGTGCTTACTACATCTTCGATCGTGGCTACAATAACTTTAAGGAACTCTATCGCATACATCGTGCGGAGTCGTTCTTTGTTGTCAGGCTAAGACCAATTTGCAGTACCAGTGCATCAAGTGGAGACGCAGACTGCCCAAAGGAATACTGACTGATGCAGAGATAAAGCTGACCGTCTATGGCAGTCAGAAAGGCTATCCAGAGCATCTTAGGCTTGTACGATTCTTCGATGAGGAGCAAGGCCGTGAGTTCATGTTCCTGACAAATGCGATGGAACTGACTGCTCTGCAGATTGCCGACCTCTACAAGAACCGTTGGCAGATAGAACTGTTCTTCAAGTGGCTCAAGCAGCACCTCAAAATCAAGAAATTCTGGGGTACAACTGAGAATGCTGTCAGAATACAGATTTACGCTGCCATCTGTGCCTACTGCCTCGTTGCCATTGTGCAGCATGATATGCGATTGGATAGAAGCACCTATGAGGTACTGCAAATCCTCAGCATGTCACTCACTGACACAACGCATCTGAGAGATCTCTTCGACAAAACTATATTCAAAAATGACAAAGACCGAAGCGGTTCAAGTGAACCTAATTTATTTAATTTTTAAACTCGTCCATTTTTAGTGGACACTAGTGGTAGCAATTAAAGATTTGTTGAATTAGGCTATGGCCTTCTCTACTATGCTTCAATAAAGGCGAAAACTTATATACCAGAAGCCCCATAGTTTGAAAAAAAACTTATGGAATTGATGGCAATTC
>R25__coassemble_836_pt1 | contig 16963 bp, 11 predicted proteins | sample R25__metabat2_high_PE_055 | metagenome-assembled genome bin R25
GCGTAATTCGGCGTGAGGTTAAACGAAATATTGCACTTCTATCTTGAAAGTAGGATAATTTGAGAAAAAGACCAATCTTTTGACATTTTCAGGGCAATTATCATGCGTACAAATAAATGTATATACAATTGCGTCTATAACCGATAAATCCGTACAACTCAATGAATCGCACGGATTTATGTTCACATCAATTTTGATGATTACTGTTTGAGATGTCCTTTGAACGTTTTCTTTGTTTTCTGCTTTTCAATCACCACGTTTGGATTGTCCTTGCGCACATAGTACTTGGTGGTGGACGGGGTGTAAATGCCGATGGTGAGACCGGAGATGAGCATGTCTCCGATAGTGTGCTTGGTGGCAATGATATAATCCTGCGCGTCGCCCACAAAGTTCTTCACAGGATTATGAGTGACTACCGCTCCTCCAAAGATATGTGCGTTACGGGTGCTTGCCACATGCACGACCTGGTCGTAGGGTCCCACATTGCCCACATAGGTCTTGTCACAATAACAGGAGGAGAGAACAAACGCAGATGCCAACAGACTGGCAGATAAGATTTTTTTCATCATCTTTTATATTTTAGGGTTAAACAATTCACGTGCAAAGGTAACCCCATCTTGTGCCAATTCATGGGACATGCAAGAAAAAAAGAACATTTACTGTGTTTTTTCCATTTGAAACTTAATATAATTTTATTATTTTTAAAAAAATGTTAATTTTGCAAAAAGTCAAGGATTATTAACAAAAAAGACACAGTTATGAAGAAAATTCTATCAATGCTGGTGATCCTGTTTATCACAGCAAGCAGCACAAAGGCGCAAGATAAAGTTTCGAACTGGACGTTCAACACCCGTGGCTGGACCACCAACTACTGGTCGGGGCTGATATTCGGCGCAATAGAGCAATCGGTGAAACATTTCGTTTTCGACGGCAATGAGAAAGACTCCCTGTGGGCCGAACGCCTGATTCCAGATTTGGACCTTGTGTTTCCAATCGGCATGGGGAAAGAAGGATTTGAGAAAGGGGTGAACAACATCTATGGCCCTTACCATCATGCCTTTGGTCATCCGTTCAAGCATTTAGGCGATTACGGCATCGGTATCGACGCATCTTATAAGCCATCGTCAGTTGGTGTGTATGCCGGCGCTTATTTCAAGAGTCAGGCCATCCACTACAAAAATTCGAACTCGCTGGTTCATGGCAGCCTTCGCGGCTATTATATCCAGCCTCGCCTCGGCATCCTCATCGGCGGCAATGACAACCAATTTGAGGCCGGAGCTTTCTACGATGCAGTGGTTGGCAGTGGTGGCACAATGCCAGGTTCTGACAAAGACATGCTGAAAAGCGGCTTTGGCCTTGACTTCGGTTTCTCCCACACCAGCGGCCATTCCAGACATATCATCCAATTCTCCATGCCACTGCACAATTTCCTTGACACCGATTTCCCTGGACAGAAAGGCATGAAGCGCAAAGTGGGCTATATCATGCTGACAGAGCGCGTATATCTGTAAGTACAGGATATAATCCCTACCGGCACTTATTGGATGGTTGACAGTATTACCATTACAGACAGAAACATACAAGATAAAGCCAAAACGGGGCATCTCATGATGAGATGCCCCGTTTTGATGGAATTCAATAGATTATCTTGTCAACCCATTACTGTGGGATACGAACGAGAGGAATTGAGTTTTCCTCTGAAAGTTTCACTGTCATGGCATCGGCATTCGCTTCATCGGCTATGATGGTGAATTCTGTGAATACTTTGGTAATAATCTCAAATTCCTTGAGCATTGGTTTTAACTCTTCCTTCATCTGACCTTCCAGCATAGAGAGCACCAACGACTTGGCACCGCCCTCCATAAGTGCTTTGGTTTCGGGGTCATCAGTTTTCAGATCAATCAGTTTCACCTCCACCGCATCGGTCTTGTACTGTGCTTTCACCACGTTGTTTTCGATGGTATAGGTGCCTGGATAGATAACAAACATCTCAATGCCGTTTCCGTCTTCCTCAAGCGTGATGTAAACACCGGTCCGGATTTCCTGGTCAGAAATCTTCATAATGAGCGGTGCCTTCATACCCGTTTCCTCCACCATCTTTTCAGATTTCAGACCAAAGTACTTCTCAAACGACTGCTGAGAAATCCATGAACCCTTGTAGTTCTGTGCAGAGAGCGTAAGCACACAAAGCAGCATCATGGCTGCAAAAGAAATAAACTTTTTCATTCTTTATAAGCTTTTAGTTACAGTTAATAAACAAATTGATAAATTATATAGGTTTTATAATATTTGTGTTTTGTCCATTTCTCATGCACATTCAAAGTTTAGAATGGCTTGCGTAGAGTCTTGCGACCAGCGCTCCGGAAATATTATGCCACACACTGAAGAGGGCTCCCGGGATAATTGCCATTGGATAAGCTGCGAAATGGATGGTAGCGAGGCTGCTGGCAAGGCCGGAATTCTGCATTCCCACCTCAATGGACACCGCCTTACGCTTAGGTGCGGAGAGATGCAGTGCCCATCCGATGAGGTACCCCAGCAGCAGTCCGAAGATATTATGGAGAATTACCACGATAACGATGAGCGCCCCACCCTGCATGAGCCTTGAAGCGCTGGCAGAGATGATGATGCCCACGATGAAAGCGATGGCAAGCGAAGAGAAGGCCGGAAGGTACGCCACAGCCTTTGCAGTGAATCCCCGCCAAAGGCGCTTGACAAAGATTCCCGCCACAATGGGGAGGATGACCACCCACAGGATGCTGAGAATCATGCTGAGCACATTGACATCAACCGACTTACCAACGAGCAGCCAAGTGAGCAGAGGAGTGAGCAGAGGCGCGAGAATTGTGGAAACACCCGTCATTCCAACAGACAGTGCCAAATCGCCCTTGGCCAGAAAGGTCATCACATTGGATGCCGTTCCTCCTGGACAACACCCAACAAGCACCACACCGACCGCGAGTGCCTCATCAAGGTTGAACACCTGGACAAGTCCCCAAGCGAGCAAGGGCATGACCGTGAACTGAGCGAGGCATCCGATGAGCACATCCTTCGGTCTGCTGAACACCACCTTGAAGTCATTGAGGTTGAGCATAAGTCCCATTCCGAACATCACAACTCCAAGAAGGTAGTTGATGGCTGTTGTAGGAATGGCGCTGAACATCCAGGGAAAGAGGAAAGCCAACACCGCCACAATCAGGACGATGACACCCAGATATTGTGATATGAAATTGCAGATAGTTTTCAACATAGATAAAGTTTGTTAAGACAAACTAATGGAAGAGGCCACACATTACGATGCTTACAAAGCCAGACGGAATCCGAGAGAACTGTAGCTGTAACCAGGATCGTCAGCATTACGGTTGGAAACACGGCAATACCAAGCCCCACTCCTCCAGCTTCCTCCACGGTGAACGTGGTAGGTACCTTGAGCTGGTCCGGCAGGATTATCCGCAGTACTGTTCTTATAGTAATTCTCATCATAGAAGTCGTTGCACCATTCCCACACATTTCCGCTCATATCATAGATGCCCAGTTCATTAGGTTTCTTGGTTCCCACGATATAGGTGCACTGCGTGAGTTCTTCAGCTGTGGTGATATCATCGGCAGGGTCAACAGCATCATTATGATACGGCACATCCTCAGCCAGTTGTTTCCCAATGGCGTCAGCACTCCATGCCACCTGCTCATGGCTGTTGGAACCAGCAAACTTGAAGCGCTTGCTTTTTGCACCGCCTCTTGCCGCATATTCCCACTCGGCTTCAGACGGGAGTCGGAATTTCAGCCCAGTGATGGCATTGAGTTTGGTGATGAAAGCCTGACAATCATTCCATGTGACATTCTCCACAGGGCGGTCGTAGCACTGAAATTCCGACGGATTATTGTCCATAACCGCCATCCACAGCGCTTGAGTGACCTCAGTCTGTCCGATATAGAAATCGTTGAGTGTCACTTTGTGGGCAGGCTTTTCCTTATCCTCCGCCTCGGTTCCCTGTTCTTTTGTTGCTCCCATGAGGAAGTTGCCTCCTTTCACAAATTTCATGACGAACTGCACCCCATTGACTGTAAGTCTGGTCTTCCTGTGCGAAAGTTAAGGTGACGGATGAGAGCATCAAAGATATAATGATAATCCTTTTCATACTATTATTGTTTTTATTTGCTAAAACACAAACACTTTTTCAATCTTATTCGCATTCAAAAACAAAATCATGGAGCGTGCAGAGCGAACGTTCCTTCGTTTGGGAAGAAAAAATGAAGAAGAGGGCATGTTTTCCAGCCACACTTGCCAGTTGCGGGAGTTCCACACTGACTTCCGTCACTTCTTTCGGCATGTCTGCTTTCAGTTCAAAACTGCCGATTTCCTTTCCTTTCTTAGACTCCCATGGCGAGTCAATCATGACTTTCACCATTCCGTCAAGCTGCTCAGGTGTGAGGTTGATTTTGAGTTTGAGCCCATCTTTTCCAAACGTATTGGAGAAGTTGAAATACTTATAACCCACAATTGACCCATCGGTGTTGTTGACCACAGGATTGGTGTTGTTGCGAATGTCGTAAGGAGCCTTGAATTTGTCATCCGTTCCGTAGGCTGAAGCCACGTATGAGCCATAGAATTTATTGTTCGGCCATTCATGCACAGCTGGTTTCGGTCCAATGTACCAACAGGCGATACCTGCAGAATGCCGTTCCAGAGGGTCAAGTCCTTCAAGCGCAAATCCTTCAGAATTGTATTCGCCTTCTGATATCTCGACCTTTCCTCCCGGTCCTTCCTCCACGCTCACGGTGATCGGTGCCACCATGGCCTGACGTGCAAATTCATCTGTGCCCGTCTGCCTGTGATAGAACACATACCACTGGTCTTTAATCTGGCAGATGCTGCCGTGTGTGTTGCCGTCAATGGTGGCAGAAGCAAAGACATTTCCCTGCTCATCAATCTCACGCGCCCTTCCGTCGATAATCGTACCTCCATAGGTGAACGGACCGAGCGGATGGTCGCTGTAGGCATAAGCCAGCGTATAGTTGGAAATCGGTAGTCCGAAATCACCGTCAGCCGTAAAGCGGCTGTAGATAAACACATATTTGTCCTTGATTTTCCTGATGGACGAAGCCTCAAAGAAACGGAACACACCAGGTTGATCGCGACCAGGAATCATATCCTCCACAATTTTAGTTCCCGGCTTTACTGTAGCCATGGTTGCCGGGTCGAGCTCAGCCGCGTATGACCGTTCAAATCCCCAGTAGCCATACACCCGTCCGTCGTCATCTACAAAAACGGCAGGGTCGAACTGCAGTACTCCGTCGGTCTTTAACGGGTCGTCCTTGCTCCAGTTGCAGACCTGAAACGGTCCGTCTGGCCTGTCGCTCTTAGCCACCAGCCCGTTTCGTCCTCCCTCTTGGTCGTTAGGGAAAAGATAGTAGGTTTTTGTTCCGTCGGGGTTGTTGACGAGTGTCACGTCAGGTGCATAAAGCACATCGGCTTTTCCCTCGCCACTGATAGGCTCTCCTTTCGCATTCTTGTCCACACAGAGGATCACCCCGTCGTAGCGCCAGTTGTTGAGTGAGTCGATCGATGCCGACCACACCACCTGCTCACGTCCGCAATAGCCAGTGACCATGCTGTCGTGAGACCCATAGATATAGACCCTGTACTTTCCCGGTTGATCGGGATCCTCAAACACGTATGGCTCCCCATCAGGAATATGCTCCCAGAGGGGAAGGTATGGATTTCCAACAGTTTTCATCGTTGCATCTGCATTATCTTTTACTGGGCCAGAGCAAGACATCAGGCAGAAGCATCCTGCCATGATGGCCGCTCCCCATCCAGCTGCATTCATAAAATGGTGTTTCATGTCAAGTGGCTTTAGGATTGAATAATTTTACAAAGAAACTAAAAAAAAACAAAACCGCCAAAGTTTTCCCTCAGAATCGGAGAAATCCACCCTTAGCACGACTTTATCATTTTCGCTTTACAACCGCCACATAAGTGAGGAGGATGACATTCATCATGAGCGCATAGATGATGGCAGGGATAGCCATCTGCTCATTGTTGAACACAAGCGGACTGCATGCCACAGTAATTGCCTGAGCCGCATTCTGCATCCCCACCTCAATGACGATGGTTCTCCGTTCACGCTGCTTGAGCCGCATGAGCCAGGCAATGAGCAGTCCTGCCGCCATAGCCGACAAAATGAGCACAGTCATTGTGATTCCGAGTGAAGGAAATTCCCTGACAATGGTCTGACGGTGCTGGATGAAAAACACCGTGGCAAGGAGGATAAGAGCGGGAAATGCGATTTTCTTTAGCACAGCATGGATGCGTGCCGCCAGTTTTTGTTTTCTTGCCGCCAAAATGAGCCCAATGGCAATTGGCACCGCCATGAGAATAATGTTCTGCACAAGAAGATTTCCCACCGGCAGATGGATGTCAGTCCCCGTTCCCACCCACTGTGTGGTGAATGCCATGATGAGCGGAATGGTGAAAAGCGTGATGACTGAGCTGCATGCCGTGAGCGTGACGGAAAGCGCCACATCTCCTTTGGCAAGCATGGAAAAAACGTTGCTGGAACTTCCCCCTGGGCTGCATGCGATGAGCATGACACCGATGAAAAACACAGGCTGGAGTCCGGCAACGGAAGCCACCGTCCAAGCCAACAATGGGAGCAGGATGATTTGACCGATTAAACCCGCCAGCACAGGTCGTGGCTGACGGGCTATAAGTTTGAAATCAGCAGGTCTGAGTTCGAGTCCAAGGTCGAACATCAGCAAAGTGAGGATGGGGATAACGATAAAGATTGTTGACATTTTGGTTACAGTTCATGATGGTTATCAGCTTTACCGTAGGGCATTGGAAAAGCCATCAGTAAAAGATGATTATTTTATTGGTTTGACAAATTAATTATATATGTAAAGATTTTACAGCTGCTCCATCTCCAATGAAGCCCAGATGAATGGTCCCACGCCTTTGGCATCGTTGTCGCGTACCGGCTCTGACAGATAGTACTGATAAGAACCGTCACGACGGAGATTCTCCTTCACTTTCGGTGCCACCTTGAGCACTTTCTCACTTGCACCAGGTCCGAGTCCCGCAACCGAGCAACAATTGGTGAGCGAGATGGTCTGGTCGGGGTTGACACGGATAAAGCGGCTGATGATACCCTCGTATGCCTTTTTCCCTGCCTGGCGGTATTCATCGCCGAGATAGCCTTTCCTCGCCGCTTTGAGAAGCACATAGGAGAACATGGAAGAACATGTGGCCTCAAGATAATTGCCCTCACGTCCAGGCTGGTCCATCACCTGATACCAGAGTCCGGTGTCCTTGTCCTGCCATTTGATCACGGCATCGAGATCTTTCTTCAGCAAGCTGATGAGCTCGCCCCGTCTCGGATAGTTTTCCGGTATGACATCAAGCAACTCAATGAGCGCCATAGTGTACCATCCCTGTGCCCGCCCCCAGCAATGCTGCGACAGTCCGGTCTGCTTGTCTGCCCAAAACATGTCGTGGGTCTCGTCCCATGCATGGCGGTTGAGCGAAGTGGCAGGGTCAAAAGTGCGTTGGTAAGTGGTGGTGATTTGGTTGACGGCATCGTCATAGACCTTCCGCGCCTGATCCGCATCAAGAAGCATGGATGCAGTGAGCGCATGGAATGGAAGTCCCATGAAGATGCCGTCGAGCCACACCTGCCACGCATAGATGGCCTTGTGCCAGAACACACCGTCAGCCTCGGTGCGGGGCTGGTTTTCCAGCTGCCGCATCAAGGTCTGCAGGGCAATCAAGTTTTTTTTTTCGGGCTGGAGCTGATACATCCTTGCCACGAAATGTCCGGTGCGGATATTGTCGAGGTTGTAGTCTTCGAGCTTATAATTGCGGATGACACCCTGTTCGGTGATCATGGTGTCGGTGTAGAGTTTGCAATAATCGTAGATGTCCTGTCCACCGTAGGCCAGATAGGTGTCGAGCATGGCTTCCAACTCGATTCCCATCACATAGCTCCATTTAGGCTTGGTGGAGAAATCGAGCATATAGCTCTGAGGCACCCGCTTCATCTCTGAGCGCGTCATCCATTCGCTGTAGTGCTCGTATGGTTTCTTCTCAAGCACAAGGCTGCCGTTGATGAACAGGTTCTCCAGTCTCACGTCGCGTGTCTTGCCTGTGATGGTGTTTCCTTTCTCCACTCCGTTGAAGCTGCAGTTGCGCACATTGATGTCATAGACGTATGTGTCCTCTTCAAGTCCAATTATCTGCACACCATATTTCGACTTCTGGCAGGTGACATTCTCCATGAACACCTTCCTCACAATCGGGTAGTTTCCGCGACAGCAGATTTCCTTCGGTTCGTAGTTGAGATTGATTTTCAGCACGCTTTCCCCACACTGTCCCACTGTGATGTTCCTGACATTGATGTTCTCAATGACACCTCCACGGCAGGAATTGGTCTTGATGCGGAGCACGCGGTCGAGATTTGGTGAGTCCATGATGCAGTCGTGTGCAAACACATTGGTGCATCCACCACTGATTTCCGATCCAATTACCACACCTCCATGTCCGTTCTTCATCTCACAGTTGCGGATGATGATGTTTTTCGAAGGCATAGCCCGTTCCCTTCCGTCGCGGTTTCGTCCACTCTTGATGGCGATGCAGTCGTCGCCTGTGTTGAAGAAGCAATTCTCAATCAGCACACGGTCGCATGACTCTGGGTCGCATCCGTCGCCGTTAGGTCCATCGTTGTTGATATGTACGCCCCGCACGGTGATATCGGTTGATTTGAGTGGATGAATCACCCAGAATGGTGAACTGAGCAGAGTGACATCTTCAATGAGTATGCGCTCGCACTGATTGAAATTCACGAGCTGTGGACGGAGACGGTCATCGTCAGTGAATGTGCGTTGCTTGTTAGGCTTGCCATTTTCAAACATCGGAATGCCATCCTCTCCATTCTGCAGGAGCCTGGCTCTTCCTCCGTCCTTCTGGCTTTTCACTCCCTCAGTCCATCCGTGTTTCACCGCTCCGTTCCATGGCCACCACGTCTGTCGGTTTCCGCCACCGTCGATGGTACCTTTTCCTGTGATGGCGATATCCGTGGCCTTGAAAGCATACACACAAGGTGAGAGGTTGAAGCAGTCGAGTCCCTCCCAAGCTGTTTCCACAATTGGATAAAGCTCTGGCTGGAACGCAAATTCCAACGTAGCTTCCTCCTCCACAACGAGATTGACATGGCTTTTGAGCGTGATGGCACCCGTAAGGAAGCGTTGGCCTACTGGCACAATCACCTTTCCCCCACCCTTCTTGGCACATTTGTCAATGGCTTTCTGGATGGCTTTCTGGTTCTTTGCTGCTGAATTGGTAGTCTTCGCCCCACAATCGGTGATGACCACATCATAGGTTCCAAACTGCGGCTGACGGATACTCTGCTCAATCTGCCGGTAGAGTTGTTCGTCCCATCCGTCTGCAAAAACCGCCACAGGGATGAGGAAAGAAAGCAAAAATAATTTAAAGGTGTTCATCGTTGTCAATAGTATTTGTCAGTTGATTCTGATTTATGTTTATGGCATGAACGCCGTTAGTTTTGACAAATATACGGATTTTTCCCTTGCAAAGCAAGAAAACGGATAAAATATATCAGCAGTCAGACAAGGAAAAAGCCATCACCCTTCCGCACAACGAAAGCACCCCCGACGGGATTGTCCGACGGAGGTGCGCATACATTGTAATTCTCCTGCCCCAGGCAGGCATTGATTTATTCTTCAGCTGTGTACCAACGAGGGTCACCGCAGTAGAGGATACGTCCACCTTTAAAGTGGAAGTCGCCGTTGGCCGGATCCACGAACAGCTCATCGGATGAGATGTCGAGCGGATTAGCTCCCTTAAGCGTCTTGAAGAAGTCGTTGGTGTAGTAAGACTCACGGATGTCGCAGTCGTTGGCAGAACGGATGTTCTTGGTTGCCTCATCCGGTGTCTTGGTGAAGAGACACTGCACGAACTCAAACGTGCCTGTGGTTCCCTTTCCGTTGAAGTCCACCCAGTACTGGTTGTTACCGATACAATTGTAGAAAGTGGTATTCCGCACAGAGAGGTTTTCCATCTCTGTCTTGTTGCTGTAGATGAACATCTTTCCTCCGACAGCCACATTGTAGAGTGTGCATCCGTCGATGTCGATGTTCTTCACAACACCCACTCCAGAGCCTGCATCCACGTGGATGAATGAATATCCAGAGCACATGTCGTGGAAGATACTGTTGGTAATAATGAGTTTATCCACCACCTTTGCGTTGCTTCCGTTCTGCATACGGAAGAATGCGTTCTTGAATCCCGACATCTCGCAGTCCTTGACTCTGAACTCATTGACAGAGCAAGAGTTGCCTTGGTTGATGAAATACTGTCCACCATTCTCCACCACTTTCACATTCTCGAAAGCCACATAAGAGTGTGAGCCCTCAATGTCGAGGTTCTTGGTGAATGTGAGCGTAGGCGCATCACCACCTGCCAGTCCGAAGAAAGTAATCGACATGCCATCCGGAATTCTCACATTGGTGTTGGATCCATCTTCTGATGTTCCGTGGAAGTCAATGGTCTTTCCTGCTGGAATACCGATGGTGACACTGTAGTTTCTCTCGTCACCAGCAGCTGCCACAGCCTCGTCCACCAGTCCCTGAATCAATTCGGTGGAAATGCAGTCCACATCCTCCGGGAGGAAGTATTTGAAATCGGCTGCCGGCATGGCTGCAGTGGTGGTTCCAATGAGTGTACCTCTCACAGCCTCACCGTTGTTGATGGTGATGACATAAGTGGATGACGGTGCCAAGCCCGTGATGATATAATCTCCAGATGCCTTATCCCTGTCGTTGAGGGTGATGTTCTGCACCTCATTGCCTTCTGCATCCTTCACAATAATGTTAGAGACAGTCTTGGAGGCGTCCCAAGTGACATGGATCTGGTCCTCACCGCGGTCTGTACTTTCAATAGGATTGAAAATCTGCTCAGCCTTGGTCTTGAAAGTTGAGACAACGGTGTTTTTGGTATAGTAAGCCCAGTGCGGGTCGCCTTTCTCATCACTTTGGGCCTTCACACGGAGGAAGTAGTTGGTGTCGCCCGCCAGGTCAGTGAGTGTGAACGGTGGCTTGGTGATGCTCTTGTCCTGCCCGAACACAATGGAATGGGCAGTACCTCCGAGCGGGATGTCATCGTAGAGGGAGTCGGTGCTGATTTCAACGATGTAGTACTGTGCACCAGGGACTCCAGTGAAAGAGAGTATGGCGGTCACATCCTCAGCCTCCACAGAGATATTGTTGCTGTTGATGCCGAAGAGCCTGTCGTGCGACTTGTCCACATCCCAATCGTTGCCATCGGTGCATGCAGTCAGCGCAAAGAGCGAAGCCGCAACGAACGCCGGGGCATAGAATCTTTTTATCATAGTTTTCATATTCAAATTCGTTTGATTGGATTTAACTAATCATAAAATATATTTGTGATAATCACCATCCGTAGGAGTTGTAAAGCGTTCCGTTGGATGCAGCGATCGTAGTGCTCGGAATCGGCATGAGATAACGGTTCTTCACCTCCACATCCGGCACTTCGCTCGTTGAGAGTGCGTTGCCCACAAGTCCGCTTGAGATGGACGGCAGGTTTGTGGTCACCTGAGTGTCGGTCATTTTTGAGTTGCCGAAAGAGCTCTTGCTTCCCTCATAATCGTCAGCAGTCTTGCCTTCAGGTATTCCGTACCAAGTGAACGAAGTTTCGTCAATGAACGTCTTGGTGTCATCGGTGTAGTTGAAGTAAACGGTCTTCTGATAGCGGTCGTTTTCCTCGTTCTCCTGAGCAAGGGTAATATCCTTCAGATAGTTTTCCTTCATCTCCAGAGTCTTCTGCGTGAGGAGGTTCCATCTGATGAGGTCCCACTTACGTGCACCTTCACCGGCGAGTTCCCATTTGTTCTCATCAACGATGGCATTGAAGAGTGCTTCCTTAATGGCAGGAATCTCAGCCACATAGGCTTGAGCCTCAGCCTTATTCTTGGCATCAAAAGCACGTTCATGCACAAGGGCGAGTGCCTGACGGGCCGTGATGCCGGCATCGCCGGTGTAGTGCGCATCCGGTCCTGCCAATTCGTTCATGACCTCAGCATACCAAAGGAGCACCTGTGAATAGCGCACCTTCACCACATTGATACCCGTCATGTGCTTGCCGGTGGCCGCCTTGTTTTGAATCAGCCACGCATCGTTTTCCTTTCTTGGATCCCATTTTCCCACATAGAGTGCGAACGGTGCGTTGCCAAGACTCTCAGAAATGGTGGCATCCTTTCCAGCCGCGTTGGTTCCTTCCTTAATTTGGATGGTTGAGCAGGTGATGTCACGTCGGGTGTCGTTCTTATCGAAGGAATAGAAAAGGTCGGAAGTGACTTTCATCTTACCTGATGAGTTTCCATATCCAAACATCGAAGTAACACCATTCAGACGTACGCCCACAGTATATCCAAGCTCACCGCTCACATTGTGGAGCATCGGGATCTCGAATATATTCTCCTTATACTTCTGGTCGAGTGTGAGTTTGTTGATGAGATCCCACTCATTTTCGAAAGATGGGTTGAGCGCGTGAGGTCCGTCGGTGATGATGGCTGCAAGATGCTGAAGTGCCTTCTTGTAGAGTTCCGTTCTCTCCGCTGCAGCCGGTCTCTGAGTTGGATATACATCATCCGTGTAGGCAGCCGTCTCATATCCGTCCTTGGCCTTCTCCCTGATGGCATATCCCGCCTTGGTGAGTGCCATCTGTGCGATGAGCGCATGAGCATATCCCTTTGTCACCCTTTCAGTGGTGTAGTTCATCTGTCCTGCCCATGGAAGCAGGTCCACCGCCTCTTCCACATCGGCGATGAGTGCATCGAGAATCTCGTCGCGGTCGGTTTTCGGAAGATACATGTTGGAGAGGTCCACCTTGGTTGTTTCAAATTTCATCGGGATGTCACCGAACATCCTGAGGAGGTCGAAATAAATCATGGCGCGCAGTGTCTTTGCCTCTCCGAGCGATGCCTGCACGGCTTTGTTGTCTTCCGCTCCGGCATTATTGATACCTTCCACCACGAGGTTGCAGTCCTCAATCACCCCGTACATATAAGTCCAGAGGTCAGCGAGTTTGGCATATCCAGGAGTAGTGTTGTAGTTGCAGAATCCACGCTCCGAAACGGTAGTGGCATTGGCTCCGAGTCCATCGACGAGTTCCACGTCGCTGTTCATGTTGTAGATGAACGCCATATCTTGTGAATAGGTGCGGTCGTTGGTGAGTCCACCATAGATTTTGTTAGCCACCAGACTGGTGTAGTATTCCGAGCTGTAAACGTTGTCCGACTCCAGCTCAGAGGCTGATTTCTGGTCAAGGAAATCAGAGCAAGACGCCAGGGTGATGGCTCCCAAAGCCGCAATATAAATATACTTTTTCATGATCGTTGCTCAATTTAAGTTTAGAAAGAAATATTGATACCCCCCACAAATGTGCGGCTCTTCGGGTAAGCAGCATAGTCGATACCCGGGCACATAGGGTTGTTCTTGCTCCACACGTCAACCTCAGGGTCATATCCGTCGTATCCAGTGATGCAGAAGAGGTTGTAAGCCGTGAAGTAGATACGCACGTTGGAGAGCCAAGCTCTCTTGACGAGTGTTTTCGGCAGGGTGTAACCAACAGTGAGAGATTGCATTCTCAGGAAAGATGCATTCTCCACCGCATAGTCGTTGATGTTCATCTTCGACATGACAGCCGGATTCCAAGTGGCATAGTTTGCATTCATCTCGTTCAGACGTGCTGCGATGGCGTCAGCGCTTCCGTAGTAGCTCAGCATGGCGTTTGTTGGATTGCTGAGGTTGTAGCCCGTCTGTGGGTCCACGCCTGTGTAACGCTTGCCGATGGCAAAGTCATCCACGATGTTGTAGTTGCGTGATGAGCCAGCATAGAAAGAGTTAGCCAGTTTCGTTCCGTTGAGAATCTTGTTGCCCACTGAATAAGTGAAGAACATGTTGAAGTCGAAGTTTCCGATTGTTCCGTCGAATCCGAAACCACCGGTAAGTGGTGGGATGGCGTTTCCAAGCTTCTGTTTGAGCGGGTTGCCTTCCTCATCGAGCTCATATCTGATGGCACCCGGCTTGAGTGCGGTGAGCGAAGAGCTGTTGTCAACGATTCCCTCTCGCAAAGCCCATGTGGTTCCATTGAGCACAAGCTGTCCGTCAGGATTGCTGACCGGGTCGTATGGGGTATAGACACCTGCGACTTTGTATCCCCAGATTTCTCCGAGTCGTCCGCCGGCTTCCACCTTGTAGTCTTCATACGAAGCGAATGTGCTTCCTGCAAAACTACTGCTCTGCCATGGGTTCTCCATATTGAGCTTGTCAATCTTGTTCTTGTTCCAAGAGATGTTGAAGTTGGCATTGAGCTTGAATTTCTTCGTGTCGATGATGTATGCATTGACATTGAGCTCAACACCCTTGTTGGAAGTTTGTCCGAAGTTCTGATATTGGAAGCTGTAGCCCGACTGCGATGGAATCTCGGTCCTCATGAGGAGGTCCTTGGTTGTGTTCCAATAGAATTCGAGGCTACCATTAATTCTGCTTCTGAAGAAGCCGAAGTCGATACCGAAGTTACGTGTGATGGTGGTCTCCCACTTCAATTCCGGGTTAGCCAGGGATGAGCCGTGCTCCATCATCGTTGCGCTGGTTTCTCCGAATCCGGCATGTTTGGCTGCGTTAGGAGAGAGAGAATAAGTGGTCTGGAGAAGTCCTGCCGGGATGCGGTTGTTACCAGCTGTACCCCAGCTGAGACGCATCTTCAGGTTGTCGAGCCAGTTGACATCCTTGAGGAAGTTTTCATCCGACATACGCCATGCGAGAGCAGCAGCTGGGAAATATCCCCATCTGTGTCCCTCCGAGAATTTCGATGAGCCATCGGCACGGAGTGTGAGGGTTGCAAGATATTTGTCCATGAGGGTGTAGTTCACACGTCCAAAGAACGAAAGGAGATTGTCCTTTGCCTTGATGTCGGTCTCATTCGGCAGTGCTGTACCTGCCGATGCGTTGGCGAGCACCTCTGCAATGGTCATAGATGCAGGGAAAGCCACAGACGTGTTGACACGGTCGGTCTGCTTCTGACTGCTCCACTCCTGACCGATGAGCACATTGATTCGGTCGCGTCCGTCGAAGAGTTTCTTGTTGTCGTAAGTGGCGGTGTTGGCGTTTCTCCAACGTTTGATGTCGCGGGTCATAAAGCGCACCTGCGGTTGTCCGTTATATCCATATCTGGAGTTCTGCACGGCATCAGCAGCCCATGCGTTGTCAGCCTTCTCATTGCGCCATCCGTAGCCGAACTCCGTACGGAACGTGAAGTTCTTGAACGGCTTCCAGTTGAGCGCGGCATTGTAGTCCTGACGGAAGCGCTCTTGCTTCTTGTAAGTGGCGCTCATACGCTCAGATGGGTTACGCTGTGTGCTGGTCTGGTTGGAGGCATCCTCGTCGTCGGCAGCAAGTGGTTCCACAGGCCTGTAGCGGATGGAGTGTGCCACCAGACCATTGGCCGCGTTCGACTCATTGGTGTCGGCACCACCGCTCAGACCATTGATTGTGGTGAATGCGAGGTTGGCCTTGAATTCGAAGGTGAGCCATTTGCTGAGGTCGGCATTGAGTTTGGCATTGATGTTGTCCTTGTTGTAGCCCGAACCTTTCATGATGCTCTCTTCCTCATTATGGGAGTAGCCCACATTGAACTTGACGTCTTTGTTTCCACCGCTGACGTTGGCATTATACTGGCGCTGCACACCGGTGCGTCCAAAAATCTGATCCTGCCAGTTACTTCCATCAACAGACTTCCAGATGTCGAGGTCGTCGTAATTTCCATAGGACTCATTGCCCAGTTCATACTGATAGTAAGCATAGTTGTAAGGGTCGAGCACTTTGATTTCCTTAGTGAGTTTCTTCCATCCGATGGAAGCGTTGAAATTCACCTGCACATTCCCCTCAGAACCGCTCTTGGTGGTGATGATGATCACACCGTTGGCACCACGTGCACCATAGATGGCAGTTGAGGATGCGTCCTTCAGCACGTCGATAGACTCGATTTCCGACGGAGCGATGTCGCTGATACTTTCCACAGGGAATCCATCGACGATGTAGAGCGGTGAGTTGTCCTGAGAGAGGGAACCACCTCCACGCACACGGATTTTCACGTCGGCATCGGGTGAGCCTTCTGTAGTCGTGATGTTCACACCGGCAAGCTTACCTGTCAGTGCCTCACCAATGTTCGCCACAGGGATGTCGGCGAGTTTGTCGGCGCTGATGGATGCCACGGCTCCCGTGAGGTCTTTCTTTCTCACGGTTCCATAACCGATCACAACCACGTCGTTGAGCATGGTGACGTCATCCTTGAGGACGATGTTGATGACAGAGCGTCCTTCAGCTTTCACCGTCTGCGACTTCATACCGAGATAGGAAATGACAATCGGGCTGTTGGCATTCTTGAGCGTGATGGTCATGTCACCGTCAAGGTTGGTGGTTCCTCCGTTAGAGGTACCCTGTTCCTGTACGGTGGCTCCGAAAATGCCTTCACCTGTCTCATCCTTCACATTGACCTTGATGGTCTGCGCCTGCATATTTGCCGCAGCCACAAAGAGCAGGGCAAACACGAGCGTCATTCTGATAAAGTTGGTTTTTAATGACATAGATGAATTGATTAAATGAATATTTAGTTATTAAATCGTGTTTTCTCTCAAATGCCCCCGACACACAAAAGAAAAATTCCCCCCACAGGAAACGGATGATTCCCCATGTGGTAAAGTCAGCCAATGGTGTCTGGGTAAAGCATATTCAGTCAGTAGTCAGTTTGAAAGAATTAGTTAGTTACGTAACGCAAATATAGCTAAAATTTTTACAAAGATATTAAAAAAAACTTAAAACAAAATAAAAGTTGAAAGTTTTTAGGTTGATGGGGTATTTTATGGGG
>R25__coassemble_872_pt1 | contig 16521 bp, 12 predicted proteins | sample R25__metabat2_high_PE_055 | metagenome-assembled genome bin R25
CGATAAGACCCGTATTGCTGATGTGCTCACGAGAGAACATGGCCGGATGTCGTTTGCTGTTCCCGATGGGGCAGGCAAGAGCAAGAAGAGTAATGCGCGTGTGGTGTGGCGCCCTTTGGCAGTGCTGGAATTTGAAGCCGACTTGAAGAGCAAGGGGACGTTGCCCCGTCCGCGTGACGTCAGGGTGTCTTACAATTATTCCGACATTCCTTATAATCCGCTCAAGACGATGGTGGCCATGTTTGTGGATGAACTCCTATGCGAGGCCGTCTGGGGGGAGTTGTCCGACACCTTGCTTTTCGACTTCGTGCTGACGTCCTTGAAATGGCTTGATGAGAAAGAAGGCAGATATGCCAATTTCCATATCGCGTTTTCCATTCGTTTGCTCGATTTCATTGGAATAGAACCGAACATGGAGGCATTCAACGAGAATTATTTTGACCTTCAAGCCTCTGAATATACTGACCGTCAACCGCTCCACCAGCATTTCTTAAGTGGTGAGGAAGCGTCAGCTGTTGCACGTTTCATGAAGATCGGGTATTTGAACATGCACCGTTTCCATCTTAACCGCCATCAAAGGAAACGGGTGCTCGAGGTGGTCAACGACTATTACATGCTACATGTTCCTGATTTCAGGCGGTTGAAATCTATTGACGTGTTGACTGATGCGTTGACCTGAGAGTAGGGGCAAATGTTCAAAAGGAAAGTGAAAAAACTTTAAAACTTACTAAAAACTATCATATTCGGTATTTTCTTTGCTGAAAATGAAGAAATCTCCAAATAAAGTAGTAAATTTGCATTTTGAATGCCGTAACAAGGGTAACCGAAACTCTGTCCTTGTGGTGAATCAGGAAGGATAGTCGGTTTGGAGGCATTGCAAATTTAAACGTGATTATGGCAGACGAATCTTTGAAGAAAGAGAACGAGCAGCAACAGAAAATCGACATTGACCAGATTCTCAAGGACAAAGCAGGGAAAAAGGCGAAGTTTATTCCTTGGTTTGTGAAACGATGGTTGAAAAAGACCCTTCATCAGGATGAGGTCAACCGCTTCCTTCTCGGAAGGGCAGCAGGAAAATATGGTGTTGATTTCTTGGATGAGTGCGTGGACTATCTTGAGATGGACATGGAAGTGAAAGGACTTGACGAACTCCCATCTAATGAAGGCGGTCGCTATTTCACCATCGTCTCGAACCATCCACTTGGAGGCGAGGACGGTGTGGCGCTCGGCAAGCTCATCTGCCATAAATACGACAGCAAGATGAAATATCTGGTCAACGACCTGCTGATGAACTTGAAGGGGCTCGCTCCGCTCTGTATCCCAATCAACAAGACGGGAAGCCAGAGTCGGGATTTCCCGAGAATGGTGGAAGCGGCTTTCCAAAGCGACAACAACGTGCTGATGTTCCCTGCCGGTCTCTGCTCAAGAAAACAGGATGACGGAACAATCCGCGACCTTCCATGGAAGAAGACCTTCGTGACTAAAAGTATTGAATACAAACGGGATGTCATCCCAGTCCACTTCTCTGGTCACAACTCTGACAAATTCTATAACATAGCCCGTTTCTGCAAGAAACATAAGCTGAAATTCAATTTTGCCATGCTCTATCTTGTGGATGAGATGTACAAGAATGTCGGCAAACATTTCACGGTCACTTTCGGGGAACCAATTCCTTGGCAGACTTTCACCGACAAATCGAAGACCCATGCACAGTGGGCACAGTGGGTTCAGGACAAAGTGTATGAACTTTGACATTGACATCAAACAGGAATTAACGAGTAATATTTAGAACTACCCAATTTTATATGTCTGAGACTAATTCAAATTGCGCCGACTGCATGAATGCTGCGGACGAAAGCGGAAAACAGTTCCTTCCACCATGGTGGGGACATGAGGAGAAAATCATTGATCCCATACCACGTGAGGTGCTCAAAACAGAGCTTACCGAGGACAAGAAGCTGCGAGCCACTAACCGAAGCGATAACGATATCTATATCGTCACATGGCAGGATTCGCCTAATGTGGTGAGAGAAATCGGACGTCTGCGCGAAATTGCATTTAGGGCAGCCGGCGGAGGTACCGGATTGTCGGTCGACCTTGACGAGTTCGACACTATGGAAAATCCCTACAAGCAGCTGATTGTTTGGGATCCGGAGAAAGAGGAGATTATTGGTGGCTACCGCTATCTGCTTGGTAACGGGGTGAAACTTGATGAAAAGGGACAACCTATTCTCGCCACCGGCCACATGTTCCATTTCTCTGACAAATTCATGAAGGAATACATGCCTTATACGATAGAACTGGGACGCTCGTTTGTGAGTTTGGATTATCAGTCCACCCGTACTAATTCTAAGGCTATCTTTGCTCTTGACAACTTGTGGGACGGACTCGGCGCGCTGACCATCATCATGCCGGAGGTGAAGTATTTCTTTGGTAAGATGACGATGTATCCATCCTACAACCGTCGTTGCCGTGACATGATTCTCTATTTCCTGGACAAGCACTTTGCCGATAAGGACAATCTTATCATTCCTGAGCATCCGCTGAAGCTGGAACATGACCCGAAGGAATTTGAGGCCATTTTCACTGAGGATGATTTCAAGGAAGACTACAAGATTCTCAACCGTGAAGTGCGCCGTTACGGCCTGAACATCCCGCCGCTTGTGAATGCCTATATGAGCCTCTCGCCAACGATGAAGCTTTTCGGTACTGCTATCAACTATGGTTTCGGCGACGTGGAGGAGACAGGAATCCTCATCACCATCGATGAGATTATTGATGAAAAGTATGTACGCCATATCGAATCTTTCGCTAAGGAACACCCAGAGTATGTGAAGATCACCAGTGGCGCCAACATCATTATAAGTGATAAGGAATAAGTCGTAAGACTGAATTGCGATAAAAAGCGGATCCATGTGCAAAATGCGCAGGACCCGCTTTTTTATTTCGGATTGATGTTGAGGGAAGCTCTTGAAGTTCTGCTGAAGACTGATTGTTATATTATAGGGATTGCCTCTCCGTTGATTTTTCTGTAGAGATCGAGTGCAAAAACATCGGTCATGCCGGCGATGTAGTCCACCACGGCCATAAGCCTTCCGTAAGGAGTCGGTGCGGTCACGTCATATTGCGACGACACGCGGTCGAGCAGCAGTTTTGAATAGGCTTTTTCCGGATGCATGGCGGCTTCGGAGAAAAGTCCGATGAGGGATGATATGATTTTGTAGCCAGCCAGTTCTATGTCTAACACATTCTTGTTTTTGTAGATGCGCTTGAACGACACTTGCTCACAACGTTTGTAGGCGTTTTGCACAGGCTCGCTCACGTGGTCGATCAGGGAACCTGTGAACTCCCCGTTCAGGATTTCGCCCTCGTGGGCGAGGAACGTGTCCACGCAGTTGTGCACCAACACACCGATAGCGCAGGAGCGGAGGTAGGCAATCTGTTCGTTGGTGTCGTCCACCTGGGCCATCACCTCTTCCATGTGGCTGTGCTTGCTCTCTTCGCAGAATCCAATCAGCAGGGACTTGGTTTCGGCGGTGGTCAGGATACCCAGTTTGTGGGCATCCTCGATGTCCATCACTTCGTAGCAGATGTCGTCGGCAGCTTCCACCAGATACACGAGTGGGTGGCGGCACCAGCGGTTGGGCGAAAGTTCTATGATGCCAAGCTCGTTGGCAATCTTGCGGTAATATTCCTCTTCTTCCCTGAAAAATCCGAATTTCTGCTTCTTTCCGCAGAGCGACGATGGGTAAGGATATTTCACGATGGATGCCAACGTGGAATAAGTCATGACGAAACCTCCTTTTCTGCGTCCCTTGAACTGATGGGTGAGCAGCCGGAAGGCGTTGGCGTTGCCGTCGAAGTGGGTGAGGTCGTCCCATCCCTCTTCATCCACGAGCTCGCGGTATTGTCTTCCTTCTCCCTCACTGAAGAATGTGGCTATGGATTTTTCCCCGGAATGTCCGAATGGTGGATTTCCGAGGTCGTGTGCCAGACAAGCTGCGCTCACGATGCTTCCGCATTCGCCCACATGTGTGGAATGCAATTCGGGATGCATTGTCAGCAGTCCGTGTGCCACGTCGTCGCCCAATGATCGCCCCACGCTTGCCACTTCCAGCGAATGAGTCAGCCGGTTGTGAACAAAGATGCTGCCAGGGAGCGGGAACACCTGAGTCTTGTTCTGAAGACGTCGGAAAGGTGCTGAGAAGATGAGACGGTCACAGTCGCGGCGAAACTCTGTTCGGTCGTCCCGTCTTTTGTAGTGGCTCTCTTCCTGCCCCAGTCGCTTGTTCGTGATCAGCTGATTCCAGTTCATGCTTCTTTCATTTGTAAATTGAATACAAAAATACATAAAAGGTGTGAAATGCTGAAATATTTGAGAATTTATTATTAAATTTGCAAAGAATTATGCGCCAGTTGGCGCGTTTGGTTTTTCCAAAAGTTATCATTACCCTTATGCAAGTCAGAATCATCAATAAGTCGCATCATCCGCTGCCGGCTTATCAGACAGAGCAGTCAGCGGGAATGGACCTCCGGGCCAATCTTGATGAGCCGCTGGAATTGAAACCGTTGGAACGCTGCATGGTGCCTACGGGGCTTTATGTGTCGCTGCCAAAAGGTTATGAGGCACAAGTGAGACCGAGAAGCGGTCTTGCAGCCAAGAAGGGCATCACCGTGCTCAATTCTCCCGGCACCATCGATGCCGACTACCGGGGTGAGATATGCGTTATTCTTGTGAATCTGTCGAGTGAGCCGTTTGTCATCAACGACGGTGAGCGAGTGGCTCAGATGGTGGTGGCACGTCATGAGCAGGTGGAGTGGGAGCCCGTGGAGACGCTCGATGCCACTGAGCGTGGTGCCGGTGGTTTCGGGCATACTGGCGTCTGATATTCTATGTGCTTATTTCCCAAAAGCTTACTCATCTGATTCTTTCAACCGAATGTACCGTTTCCTACATATACTCCTTCTGTTCGTGTTTACCCTCGGTGTGAGGGCTCAAGAGGCTTGTTCGCAAGAAGAACAGGCCAAGGCCGACGCATTCTACTATGATGCGATGAATGAGCGGCTCAAAGGAAACCACGCGGAGGCATTCCAGCTCTTCACCCATGCGCTTGCGGTGAATCCGAATCATGTGGGAGCCAACTACGGCATGTCGTCCTATTATCATGTGCTTGGCTCTGATGAGAAAGCAGGAGAAGCACTGAAAACTGCGGCTGACCACGATTCTGGCAACTACTGGGTGAAGCACGCGCTCGTTCAGCTCTATGTCAGCGAGGACAAGACCGACGAAGCCATCCGTCAGCTCGAAGACATGGCCGCTTCATATCCTCAGAACAGCAACATCCTCTTCATGCTGGAGGAACTCTATCAGCGCAAGCCCGACTATCAGAAAGTGATTGAGACCCTCGACCGCATTGAACTCCTGGAAGGAAAGAACGAAGAGATCTCCACGGAGAAGTACCGGATCTACATCCAGATGAACGACAAGGAGAAAGCTTTTGCCGAGATGCGCGAACTGGCCGACGAATATCCCAACGACCTCCGCTATAAGGCTCGGATAGGTGACCTGTATCTTGACTCGGGTGAGACAGAAAAGGCCTACGAGGTGTATCAGCAGTTGCAGCAGGAAGACTCCACGAATGTGAATGTGCTGCTTTCGCTGGCCCATTATTATGAGACCACTCATCAGGACTCACTCTATCAGCAGAATCTGATGAGGATTGTGACGAACACCTCGCTGCCGGAGGAATCGCGGATGAGGCTGATGCAGACCATCGCAGCCCAGAATCTCTTTGGACAGCAGGGTAACGACACCACCAAGGTGATGGGACTGTTCGATAAGATTCTCCAACAACCACAGGAAAACAACAACATGGCTGAGCTTTATGTGCGCTACATGATCTCAAGCAATGTATCGACTTCGAAGGTCAAGCCGGTTCTCCAGCGCATGCTCGACACCGATCCTGAGGCCGACATCGCCCGCAACCAGTTGTTGAGTTATGCCATCGATGCCGACGACGACAAGGAGGTGATGAGGCTGTGCAAGACGGCTGTGGACTATGCCTCGGAAAATCCTGTCTATTATTATTATCTCAGTGTGGCATATCTTCGCAACAAGCGCTACAACGAGGCTATCGACGCCAATCGGAAAGGTCTGGCAAAGACCGACAGCAAGAGCAACCTCGACATGATAGTGAACATGTACACCATCATGGGCGACTGCTATCACTACACTGGACGCAACGCCAGGGCATTTGAGTGCTATGACTCCTGCCTGCTCTATAAGCCGAACGACGTGCTCGTGCTCAACAACTATGCCTATTACCTCTCGTTGGAGAAACGCGAGCTGGAGAAGGCTGAGCGGATGGCATCCAAAGCCATTGAGTTGGAGAAGGACAACGCCACCTACATCGACACTTATGCATGGGTGCTTTTCCAACAGCAAAAGTATGCCGAGGCGAAGGTGTATATCGACCGGGTGCTCAACATTGTGGGCAAGGAGCCCGACAAGGACGATGCCACGCTCATTGAGCATGCCGGCGACATCTACAGTCAATGCGGTTTCAAGGACAAGGCGCTGGAATACTGGAAGCAGGCGCAGGGTCTTGGAGTCAAGTCGAAGACGCTGGAACGGAAAATCAAGAAAAAGAAATACATCGAATGAGGAAACCTGGCTTTTGAAGCATGATTTGTGGCAGGTGGACTCCAATGGATATAATCAATTAAAACGTTATGAAATTCAGAACAATAGCATTGTTGATGCTGCTCACGGGATTTGTGAGCGTGGCATGCGGCTCTCAGAAGACGGCGGTTCGTCAGGATTCTGTTCCGCAGCAGGCTGATGGCGCATTCACTCCTGAAACCTATTTCAAGAAAGTGGTGGACAACAGCTGTCATGAGAAATGCCTCACTGCAAAGGTGAAGTGCGAGATTCGGATGGATGGCAACAGCATCAGCACAAGCGGCACCTTGCGCATGAAGAAGGACGATGTGATTCAGATTTCACTGCTCGACCCCATCGTCGGGGCTTTTGAGCTGGGAAGGATGGAGTTCACGCAGGACAAACTGCTCATCATCGACCGCTACAACAAGAAATATATCAATGTGCCTTATGCCGAGGTTGATTTCCTCAAGAAATGCGATATCGACTTCAATTCTCTCCAGAATCTGTTCTGGAACGACATCTTTGTCCCTGCCAAGAGCAAACCGGAAGCCTCCGACTTCACAATCACAGACGGGAATGGTGGCGAACCGAAGAACGAAGGCACAGTGTGTCTGCAATATGTGGATGAGCACCTCACCTATGCTTTCTCCACACTTCAGCCTGAAGGTAGGCTCACCCGCACGATGATTAACGGAAACCGCGACAAGGATTCGATGTTTGCTTTCGTTTATGCCGACTTTCAGAATTTTGAGGGACGTCTTTTCCCTAACGACATGATTATGTCTTTCGTGATGGGCAACAAGAGCGCATCGCTCTCCTTCCTGCTTTCATCGCTGAAGAATAAGTCGGGATGGGAAACCCGCACGAAGATTCCTACAAAATACAAGCAGGAGGATGCTGAGCGCATCTTCAAGTCCCTTATCGGAAAATAGGGGCACACTCTCCAGACTGCTTTCGCAGTCAGCATCTTTCAGCGGCATGGTCCGCATTCTCAGACTCTAATTCTTTATCAGCATGAAGAAATATATCATCATATTCCTGGCCGTCTGCGTATCGCTCGGTGTGTTTGCCGGTGGTACGATTATGGCAGTGCAGCAATCGAAAACCGCTGCCTCTCTGCAAAAGCCAAAACAACAGCAGCAGAAGCCGAAGCAACAGCAGAAGGCTGCTCAACCTGCCAAGCAACAGCAGAAACCGAAGCAGCAGCAAAAGGCTGCTCAACCAGCCAAGCAACAGCAGAAGCCAAAGCAGCAACAGAAGGCTGCTCAGTCAGCCAAGCAACAGCAGAAGCCTGCCGCCACTCCACAGCAGTCAATGAATTCAGGCAGCAAGTCGGCATTGCGGAACGAGAAGGCAGATGTTCAGCGTGCCAAGGCTGAGTCGCAGGCGAAGGCCAACCGCCTTTCGCAGTCCATCAAGACGAACATGGACTCGGTGATTGTGCTCAACAACCGGATAGGCCGCCAGCAGTATTCCATCGACTCGCTCAACCGCAACATCAACTATCTCAATGTCAGGATTGACTCCACGTCAAAGCAACTCGACAAACTCACCGAGGACTTGAACAAGAAGATGAAGAACTACGGCAAGGCCATGACTTTCCTGCAGCGCAACATGTCCATCCAGGAGAAGATCATGTTCATCTTCGCTTCCGACAACCTGACGCAGATGTTCCGCCGAATCCGCTATATCAGTGAGTATTCCAATTTCCAGCGTGCGCAGGGACAGCTCATCCGTGAGGAGCAGTCGGCAGTGAGGGAGGCTCAGAACCAATTGCTCGATGCCAAGAACAACCTCGTCGCATCAAAATCGCTCCTGCAGAAGAAGCAGCTCGACCTTCAGTACACCAAGCAGAACTGTGAGGAACAGGTGGCTTACCTCAACCAAAACCTGGCTGCAGTGAAGGACGAGATTGAAAAATACAACCGCCGTGAGGCTGCCATCGATGCGCAGATCAACCGCATCATTCAGGCTGAGATAGAAGCCGCGCGCCGCAAGGCAGCCGAGGAGGCTCGCCGCAAGGCTGAAGCAGCCGCACGTGCCGAAGCTGCCCGTAAGGCAGAGGCCGCCCGCAAGGCGAAGGCTCAGGCAGAGGCCGCTGCGAAAGCCGCTGCCGCGAAGAGAGCCGCAGAGGCGGAAGCCAAGCGTAAAGCCGAGGCTGCCCGCAGGAAGGCAGAGGCTGATGCCATGAATGCGAAGAAGGCTGCCGAGGCTCGCAAGAAAGCCGAAGCCGAGCGTAAACGCGCTGAGGCTGCCGCCCGCAAGGCCAAGAGTGATGCTGAGAAGGCTGAGGCTGCCCGTAAGGCTGAGGAGGCTCGCAAGGCTGCCGAGGAGGCCCGCCGTCGTGAGGAAGAGGCCAAACGTCGTGAGGCAGAAGCAAAAGCTGCGGAGGATGCTGCCCGCAGGAAAGCCGAGGCTGAGGCCCGCGCTGCGAAGGAGAAAGCCAAGGAGGCAGAGAAGACCACTGAGATGGCAGCCAAGATTGAACGGTCGGAGGCGAAAGCCAACCGTATTTCCACGGGAGATGCGAGCGACAATCTCTCCTCGAGTTTTGAGGCGAACAAAGGTCGCCTGCCGTTGCCAGTATCGGGCGGAACCATTGTGGGGCATTACGGCAAGTACACCGTGAGCGGAGCCTCGAAGGTCACGCTCGACAATAAGGGAATCGATATTCAAGGTTCACCGGGCTGTCAGGCCAAGGCTGTGTTCAACGGTACCGTTTCGTCGGTGTTCCAGTATGCTGGCAGCTACATCGTGATGATTCGTCATGGCAAATACATATCCGTATATTCTGGATTGTCATCTGTGGCGGTGTCTAACGGCTCGCGTGTATCTACAGGCCAGTCCATAGGCTCCGTAGGTGCGGACGAGAACGGAAAGCATGTGCTTCAGTTCCAGTTGCGCAAAGAGTCGTCACGACTCAATCCAGAGGCATGGGTGAGATGAAATCGTGATCAGACAATGGCGATAAAAAATATTGATGCTTAGGTTGCTAAGCATCAATATTTTTTTATATGAGGCGTTACTTGTTCTTCAGTGCTCTTCTGGTTTGGTTTTATTCTTCCATTCCGGAGATGCGCTCAATCTTGAGTTGCAGCATTCCTGCCGGCACCTTCACTTCCACCACATCGCCGGCTTTTCGGTTCAGCAAGGCTTGTGCGATTGGAGAGTTGATGGAAATCTTTCCTTCGCGCAGGTCGGCTTCATGCGGACTGGCTATGGTGTAGGTCATGTGTCCTCCGTTGGCAAGGTTTGTGAGTTCCACCTTGCTTAGCAGGTGCACCTTATCGTTATCCATCACCGCAGGGTCAATCACACGTGTGAATGCCAGCACCTTCTGTTTGAACTTGATTCGTCCCAGCAGTCGGTTATGTTCTCGCTTGGCGGCGTGGTACTCGAAATTTTCGCTGAGGTCACCTTTCTCCCGTGCTTCCACGAGAGCTTCTTTTGCACGGGGCAGTTCCACGTCGGTCAGCTGGCGGAGTTCCTCCACCAACTTGTCGTAGCCTTCTTTCGACATGAATTCCATATCAACTCAGTTTATTTATTTTAGTTCCTATAATGTAAGGATTTTCAGGTATTTCTCGATGGCGTCCTTAATTTCGCTGACGCAGATGAATTCGTCAGCGGTGTGTGAGCGGCTCGATTGTCCAGGACCCAGTTTCAGGGATGGAAATCGCATGAGCGCCTGGTCGGAGAGGGTGGGGGATCCAAATGGCGTCATTCCCAGTTCCAGGCACCGTCTGACCAACGGATGCTCAGTGTCGATTCGTGAAGAATTGAGCCGGAAAGAGCGTGCTTTCATTTCGCTCTTCATGTGGGATTGCAGGTAGCAGAAAATCTCCTCGTTGCTGTAGCATTCGTTGCTGCGGACATCGATGGTGAAGTGGCATTCATCAGGAATCACGTTGTGCTGGGTTCCTGCGTTGATGATGGTCACGGTGGTCTTCACCGGTCCGAGCAGTTCGGTCTGCTTTTCGAATTGGTGGCTACGGAGCCATTGTATGTCGTCCATGGCTTCGTAGATGGCGTTGAGTCCCTCGTTTCGTGCGGCATGTCCAGAGCGTCCCTTTGCCACACAATCCACCACCATCAAGCCTTTCTCTGCGATGGCAGGTTGCATTCCCGTGGGTTCACCCACAATAGCCACGCCGATGTTGCCGAGTTCAGGCAGCACACATTCGATGCCGTTCTTTCCCGACACTTCCTCCTCGCATGATGCCAGGAAGATGAGATCGTCGCGTTCTGCTCGCAGCAGGAGGAACACCTGCAGCAGTGCCATGAGCCCGCCTCCGCAGTCATTGCTCCCGAGGCCGTAGAGCCGGTCTCCTTCCATTATGGGTTTAAAAGGGTCGCGCACCCATCCCGCCACGGGTTTCACGGTGTCGATATGTGCGTTGAGCAGCACTGCTGGCTTGTCGTTGTTGAATCTTGCGCTTCGTGCCCACACATTGTTGCCTTTGCGTTCCACTGTGCATCCGGCGCTCTGCAGGTACTGCTCAATGATGTCGGCAGCGGCTTCCTCGTCTCGACTCACACTCGGTGTGGCAATCAGCTGTTTCAGCAATTCCACTGCCTGGTCCGTGGCGTTCTCCACTATCAAGGTTCTCGTATTTCCTGTTTCCATATACAACAATTTACCGCAAAGTTAACGAAAAAATCCCTTACTCCAAAATCCACGCTCTGCAAGGTTGGGCGGCATGAAATTTTATTATTTTGTTATAATATGTTTTTCTACGAACATAGAGTTCGTAAAACTTTTGTAACTTTGCGCCGTAAAACCGAAAAACCACTAAAACAGAACGCTATGCCAAACACCAAAAACGCCATGCTGCGCTATCAGATTCTCGACCGTCTGCTGAGCGACCGTCGTCATAATTATTCGCTCGACGACCTCACGGAAGTTGTGTCGGATGAGATTTGTGAGCTCAACCCGCAATCCGACGGTGTTGTGCGCCGCACCATAGAGAAAGATATCGCCTTTCTTGAGTTTGACAACACGCCTCCTGCTGTGATAGAACGCTACACGGTGGATTCCTACAGCCGTGAACGGCAGCGTGAGGTGAAGAAGCACTGTCTGCGCTATGAGGACCCTTCGTTCACCATCTTCAACAAAGCGATGAGTGATGATGAGCGTGAACTGCTGGGCGAAGCCATGTCGCTGATTGGCCATTTCGAGGGGCTTCCTGGATTCGAACAGCTGGAGGCTCTGCGCCAGAAAGCCAAGGTGAAGCGCCGCCGCCACCATGCCATCTCCCTGCCTAAGTCGCCTGCTGCCTCCACAAATATCTTCGGTCAGCTTTTCAAGGCCATTGTCAGCAAGCAGGTGGTTGACATCAGCTATCACCGGTTCAAGCATCCGGAGCCCGACCAATACATGGTGTATCCTTACCTGCTCAAAGAATACAACCGGCGTTGGTACCTCATCTGCGAGGACGTGAAAGATGGTTCGATCCGCAACCTGTCGGTCGATCGTTTCGAGCGTGTCACTCCAGTGCCATCAGTCAGCTACAAGAAGTTTGACGGCGATATTCTCAAACGCTACGAGGAGGTGATTGGCGTCACGTTCTATCCCGACAAGGAGCTGCAGCACATCGAGTTTTGGGTGAGTGACGCTTCGAATGACTTTGTCGCCACCAAACCGATGCATCACTCCCAGCATGCGGTCAGCATTGCTCGTGAGAAAGAACTGCGCGACGCCTATCCTAAACTCAATGGCGGTACGTTCTTCAGCATCGACTGCCGTGAGAACTACGAACTCATCCGCGAACTCACGTCCTTCGGCAAAGAACTTCTGGTAATCTCTCCGGTGGAACTCCGCAATACGGTCTGCAACCGGATTGTTGAAATGACTGCCGCATACGCGGATTTATATTTTTGACAGCGAATTTATGGTTTATTTTAAAACGACGAATTATTCGAATTAAAGCGAATTGTCATATTGATTTTTTTTAAAACGAATTGATAATAGATATGCAAAAAAAGAATATACTTTCACTTAATCATGAAGAGGCACGCGCCTTCTTCCTTTCCTCAGAGAGTTACCACGGATTCGAATTGCCTGAATATTTCGAGTTCGATGAAATTCTGCAGTTTGTGTATGGGAAAATTGCTGACAGGCGCTATGAGGACTGTCTGGCCAGCGGACAGAAGCCTGACGAACTGCCCAATGTGAACCACGACATCTTGCTCAACAAAGACGGGAAATATGCTGTGCGTCCCATCATCCTGGCCAATCCCTATCTTTACTGCTTTCTCGTTCGTGAACTCTGCACGGAGCCGAATTGGAGGGCTTTGACAGAGTGTTTCTCGTGTTTTCAGGTTCCGCGGATTCACTCGTGTGCCCTTCCAGTGGTGCCGGACAAGAAGGAGCCGTTTTATAAGTCCTCCACCATTCTCAACTGGTGGAGCAGCATCGAGCAACGTTCCATCGAACTGTCGCTGCAATACCGCTATATGTTCGTGACAGACATCACCAACTGTTATGGTTCGGTGAATCCTCAGTCGATTGAGTGGGCACTTAACCGGCGCGGTACAGCTTGCCAGACTGATATCAACAGCGGCATGGCCCACAACGTGCAGGTCCTTCTCCGTGCCTTGCAGCAGGGCCGCAACATCGGCATCCCTCAGGGCAGTGAGGTGTTCAACTTCGTGAGTGAGATTATCCTGGGCTATGCCGATCTCCTGCTTCATGAGCGTATTGATGCGGCCGGCATCGATGAGTCCTATGAGATTCTCCGTTACCGCGACGACTACCGCATCTTCTGCAACGACAAGGATGTGCTTGAGCACATCTCCTATCTCCTTCAGCAGGTTTTGGAATCCTTGAATTTCAGGATGAACAGCCAGAAGACGAAGATTTCCGATTCGCTCGTGCTCGACTCCATCAAGAGCGACAAGCGTTTCTATATCTTCAACACTCCGATATTCAACAAGAAAGGATCAGACTTCGACAGCTTCGAGAAGCACCTGCTCTATATCCTTATGTTTGCGCGCCAGTTTCCCGACAGTGGACAGCTGAAGACGTTGCTCTCTGACCTTGACCGCAGGATGGAGGAGCACCTGAAACCTTACGACGAGAAGGTGATGGTTGTATATCCTAATGGTGACGGCAAGTTCCATGAGCAGATTGTCAAGCGCCAGCGTAGGTTGTGGGGTGGGAGTGTGCGTGCGATGTCAGCCGTCGCCACTCAGATTGCGCTGGAGAATGTCAGTGCGTGCCATTATGCCTTGAGGGTAATCAGCAGGATGGTTTGCTCTTTGAAGGACGAGAAGGAACGGTGGAACATCATTGACCTGGTGTGTGAGAAACTTCGTAAACTGCCGAATTCGAAGTACAACCAGTTGTGGCTGCAGAACATCACCTACCAGCGCGACAAGCGAGAGGGACGTTCGCCTTACGACATGCGTCTTTGTCAGCTCGTTGCGGGCAACTCATCCGTGGCTCTCTGGAACAACGATTGGCTGAAGCCAGAACTCACCCAAGGGTTCTCAGTGGAGCCGGCTGTGAACCGGGAGGTGCTTGGCAACATCACACCGATCATCACATTCCGCGAAATCCGTGCATATTATGACTTCGATGAGTTGGGGGAACTTCTCGACAAGTATGAAGATGAGAATCTTGATGGTGTTGATGATTTCGCTGATTTGGACTTTGAGGAGGCACCGGAATAACATGGAAAAACAGGAAAAGTGTATTTTCTTTATGGTGAATATGCTGGAAAAGTGTATTTTTGCAGTGGTAATTATATAGGAAAAGTGTATTTTTGCATGGTGGATTTTATAGGAAAAGTGTTTTTTGCCTATGTTTCCTTATGTAAGTTTTGAATTATGGACGAGTTGATGCATGCTATCATTCCAGATTTGCGTGAATACGTGGAATCAGAGATTATTCCGCTGTATGATGCTTTTGATTTGGCTCACAGGCGGGAGCATGTGGAGATGGTGATTCGTCAGAGTCTGCAACTGGCTCAGCGGCTGGGTGCTGACCTGAATATGGCTTATGTCATTGCTGCTTTTCACGACACAGGACTTTGTGAGGGGCGTGAACACCACCATGAGGTTTCGGCTGCTATCATCCGTACTGACCATGTACTTCCGCGCTGGTTCTCGGCTGATCAGATTGAGCTGATGGCGGAGGCGGCAGAGGATCACCGTGCATCAGCAGGGCATCCACCTCGTTCGCTTTATGGGCGTATTGTGGCTGAGGCAGACCGGTTCATTGACCCGGTGACGATTATCCGGCGTACTATCCAGTTTGGCATCGACCATTATCCAGAACTCTCGCGGGAGGAACATTATCAACGCACGTTGGCTCATCTGAAGGAAAAATATGGTCGTGGGGGATACCTCCATCTCTGGTTTACCGATTCGCCTAATGCGGAACGTTTGGAACAGCTCCGCCGAATGATTGATGACCCAGAATCGGTACGGCAGGTTTTCGATGCCGAGTTTGAACTTTAATAGACTTTAGGGGGGGCATGCAGGTGTTAATTGATGAAAAATGTTTGGGATTATGGTTGACGGAGGGTTTTCTGTAAATTGCCCACATTTATTTTGCCATCCAAAAAATATTGCTTAACTTTGGGAATTGAATGTTACGCTTTTAAGAATAACCCTTACAATTCCCATACCCATGATGAATGAGCGTCGTTATCCAGTAGGAATCCAGACCTTCTCTGAAATAATAAATGGAGGTTACGTATATGTGGACAAGACAGACTTGATGTGGCAGATGCAGCGTCTGTCGAAGTACATCTTTCTGAGTCGTCCCCGGCGTTTCGGTAAGTCTCTGCTTTCCACCACGCTGTGCTCTTTCTTTGAGGGCAGGCGTGAACTGTTTGAGGGCTTGAAGGTGATGGAAATGGAGCGGGAATGGCAGTCATATCCAGTGATTCATCTCGACCTGAGCATGGCAAAGAATATGGATTCACCAGAGGCCTTACGTGCAAGGTTGATGTTGATGCTTGATAATTATGCCGCACTGTATGGAAGCAAAGAATCGGAAGTAACTCCTGGTGGCCTGTTTCAAGGCTTGATTCGCCGTGCCTGGGAGCAGACGGGCAGACAGGTGGTGCTGGTCATCGATGAGTACGACGCCCCTTTGCTTGAGGTGCTTCATGAGGACGAAAACCTGCCCAAGTTCCGCAAAGTGATGCAGGAACTCTACCAGCCGCTGAAGTCGAGTGAGGCGATGGTGCGTTTCTGCTTCATCACGGGCATCACGAAGTTCTCGCAGCTGAGCATCTTCTCCACCATCAACAACCTGAACAACATTTCGCTCCTGCCTCAGTTCTCCGCCATCTGCGGCATCACGGAGCAGGAAGTCAAGACGGTGTTCGAGCCCGACATTCAGAAACTTGCAGATGTAAAGGGACTGACTTGGGATGAGATGTTCTTAGAAATCAAGACACGCTACGATGGCTACCATTTCGCGGCAGAATCGGAAGACATCTACAATCCATTCAGTCTGATCAAGACTTTTGCCAACCAAATGCTTGACAACCATTGGTTTTCCACGGGCACACCGACATTCCTCATTCATCAGATGCGGCGTTTCAAGACCGACATCACCACGCTGGACAGGATTGAGGCTCCAGTGGAATCGTTTGATGTGCCTACCGAGGGAATGACATCGGCTTTGCCGCTACTCTATCAGTCAGGTTACCTCACCATCAAGGATTATGATGATGAAATTCAATCCTACACTTTATCTATTCCCAATCAGGAGGTGCGCATCGGATTTACCCGTGGACTTCTTCCTCTCTACACGGGCATTGAAAGTGGGGACGTGCAACTTGGCTTTGCCGCCAAGTTCTGGAAGGCACTCAAGAAAAAGGACATTGACCTTGCCATGC